>Ga0209700_103387_pt1 | contig 30677 bp, 20 predicted proteins | sample SiratroredBW_FD_187528 | JGI IMG/M metagenome (GOLD analysis project Ga0209700, IMG submission 187528) | Root nodule microbial communities of legume samples collected from California, USA - Siratro red BW (SPAdes) (version 2) | ecosystem: Host-associated > Plants > Roots > Nodule | place: USA...
CAAAAAAAAAAAAAAAAGATGGAAACATAACTTTGAGAACATCTAGAGTTTTTCTGTTGTGAATTGTGTATTTAGTCACACATGTAAATCCTTTATTTATAATCATTCAAAGTATTGTATAGGAAATCTAATACTGGAGAATATTCCTAATTATCACTTCTAGATGTTTCCCTAATTACTAAGATCATATCTTTTACAAATTCAAAAGAGATATATGTAGTTGAAAATGAAAAAGTAAAATCTTTTCCCTTTTCGGTAAGGACTCTGACATAAATGAATTACATTGGTATTTCTCTTAATTGGATAAACGTGGTTACTGAAGAAGATAAAGACCATTTCCTTCTCTAACATGTTTAATAATCCCCACAATCCCTTGTCCTCAATACACTCAATCATTGTAAAAGAGAACAATGCAAGTTAGTGTAATCAAACCGTATCTCTAACATTGAGAAACATAATAGTATCACTAATATTTATGGAATTCCATAGGCAAGCAATAATTAATGAATCTTCCTCATCCCATGCTGTAATATTTGGGTCTCCCTCCTTTGGTCCAGCCCAGTTCCAAATAGCTGATTTCCCTTTTCCTTTTAGCATTGTGCAAACAAGTTGTGACCACTTCAAATAATTTTCTCCATTCAAACTATAAACAGGTTCAATTCCCTGCAAATCTCCATATTGATAATTCTGAGGTGGATGCACAACCTCCCCTTCCTTGTCAGAAAGTCACCGGATTTATGACAGCAGCTGGAAAAACTGATAATCTCCAGAGCTCAGTAGATTTTTTTTTTTTTGAAAAATATTGTTTGCAGAATAGCCTGCTTAGATAGAGAGCTCCGATACCATGTTAAAAGAAAGAAAGAAAGTTTGAGAAGAGAGACTCAGTGTATTTTCTGAATATGCTTGAGCTGAGTTTCCACCCATCATATTGATCTATTAATAATCAAAAGGGTTACATAGGTAATAAATACCTTCAGTTATTTGCAAGAGAACAATTAAATTATCACAACTTCCTAGAATACACTGAACCTAGTTAAATACTTGGATAAATAAGAAAACATTAGTTGCTCCTATTTCCTTCATAAAAACTTACCATATTTGCTGACCTCATGAACAGATAAAACTTTAAGACAAGAATACTTCTAGATCGTTAACACAAACAATGGTGGAAAATTCATCCCATAAATTTTGAAAACCGGAAATATTCTGAAATAGACTTGCTCCCCTGAGTGCCATTTTACACCCCAATTGAAATCATCTAGTCAAATTCATTTGATTAATAAACCTTTTTCAAATATTCTCACATTGTTTTTGCAGTTTTACATAGGTGTAAATTTAAAATATTGATTATCACATGACCCAATAATCCCATAGTAGCATCTTTGACTTTCCATGGAACAGATTTTTGTATCATCTGTTGGAGCTGGAACATTGCCATCTGTGTGCCCTCATAATTCCTTTCCAGTGGCAAACAATTGAAAGTGAAATTCCAATTCCTAGGGACCCAATTTAGATGCTACCAGCGATTTCAAAGTAATGAAAAAGTTGTGCCAGATTCATGTATTTTCTATCCGCAATAGAGATCCAAAAGATTGCTCAGATCAGATAATACCCAAAAAACAGATAGAAAGTAGGCAAAACCTAGACAAAGGAGATCACAAACAAGGAAATAAGAGAAGTGATTCCATTTGCACTTGCAGCAGAGAGAAAATTAGGCTCTTGGTAAGATACAATTCTGATTGAATGGTTTGATTGGCTCTGATTGTATTATTATTTAATATAAATGTTTATTAGACTTGTTTTCTAAATAATATACAGGAATGTGCGACTATTCAAAACTAAATAAAAGTAGTCTGCGCAAATATGGTAACAGTCTGGCTTCTGCTTCTCTAGTTTCTCTTTCCCTTTTCTGTAGGATTCTTAATCACTAATAATCTATAGATATCAGTTCATTACATGTTTTAACTGTTTAAGAGGAAGAAATGTTCTGCATTAACAATGGCATTTTCATATTATTTTTTGTTTCTAAGTATTAATTCCTTTATGCATGCATGCAAGTGTAAAAAGTCTTATCAGAGGTAATTTTTATCAGAGTGATAATGGGATGGTTCCCGGATTCTCAGTTCCAAGGAACCTGATTGCTAAAAATCCATTCACAAGTCTGCTACTGTGTTCTCGTTTGCCACCTAGTGTTACTGATACTGACGTGTCTGCTTTATCATGGTGTCAGCTTGTAACAATTGAGGTAACTATTTCTCTATCTATTTAAGGATGTAACTGTTCAAGTTGGGAATTTTAATTTTAAAAGTGGAAGGCTTTGTCAGGGCCATATTTATTCTATTTATTTACAGGTTCTAACAATTAGACTGGATTGATCAGTTAGACTTGTTAGAAAATATGAGAAATATATGATGATATCAATTTTTATATCAAATATTTTAGACTACCCTAGATTTTTTTTTGGAATCAACAAATGTTAGTTGTTAATATGTTAATGTTTGTAAGTGGAAAGACTCGAATCCACCACCCATCCCTCCCCTCCTTCTACTTTTACTACCAAGTATCCCTAGAGTAACCTAGATGATCTTTTAAGATTTATTCTTCTTTTATTATATTTTGTTTACTTAATTAGGATCTTTGTATTAGAATAAGATTTATTGGCAAATCATATCATGTGCAGAGGAATAAATCTCCTATAGGTTGCAATTAGCCTATATAAAGTGGAATCTATTGTGTAGTTTAGACACACAGATTGAGCAACTTTATGGCCTCTCTTTTCTTTCTTTTAACATCGAATGAGAGTGTACCACCCCTCAAACCTATTTTATCGCTTTTCTCATAAGGTTGCATCCAGTTGCTCAGTTACCCTAACTAAGGCAATCCACTAGCTTTCAATTTTTTACAACACACCTAGAGAAACAAGAAAAAAAAACACCCAAAAACCAAGATCTTAGCACCACACCTTGTGAAATTTTATCACAAAAACAACTTGATCATCCTAATCAAACATACCTACAGGAAGAATTATAGAAAAATGAACAAGATTACTTGGAAAAGATTAAGTGCAACAATGAAGTAAAGAAAGTGATCCTCTATGTGAACTTTTAAACAAAAGTTTGAGTCAACAATTCAGTCAAGAAAGCTTCAAGAAGTGTTTTAGATCTCAAGCAAACATCTCTCTCAATTGCAAAAGTGTTTTTTCAATCAATGAAAACAACTTCGTTCAATTTTGTAACGTGCAGAGAGGTAAACTTGATTTATATCTGTCAATTTTAATAGATTAAAACAATTTTAGTCCATTAAAACAAAGCTAGGAATCAAAGCTTCCGAGTCTTAATATGTTAAAACGAGTTTTTGATTTATTAGAATCATTAAAGTCAACACTTTAAGTGATCTTAATCAATTAAAATATATTAAACTTGAGCTAGATACAAGGCTTGATATTTAAGTGATTTTAATCAATTAAAAGATTGTTTAATGGATTAAAACAAAACTAGTTGCAAGGCTTTGAGTTTTAAGAGTATTTAATTGGTTAATTCGTGCTTTTTTCCTTACAATACAAGGAAGAGTTATATCCCATAACACTCAACCCTTACCCTAGGTACATATACCCAAAAAACAATTTTATGAAAGTTAAACAATACAAAAACAGTTATAATTTTAGCATTAGGCATAAAGGCATTTTTTGTCAGAATCAACATTGTAAGCAATAAAGTCAGAATCTATAGAAGGCTCAATCAAATATTTGTTTATATCAATAAAGTTTTAAACGCGTCCCATTACTCTAATGCTTCGTTTATTGTTGTTTATACTTATCCTTTATGCATGAAAGGTAGATGGTATATTGTTCTTGAACATAAATCAATTATACATGAAGTTTTGTTTTGAGCTTTATTGAATTGCTTAATTCTTTTGTATTTCTTATAACCTGAATATATTATCAACCATTTGTACTTCAAAATTTAATTGTATTTGTTATCATCAATAGTTTAAGGGTCATCTAATATGCTTAGATCGTTTGAGATTAAACCATCGAAGTCTAACAAGGAAGTCCCGCATCATCCATCTCAATTCTAAAGTATGGCTTATATATTAGTTGAACTACCTCTCTCAATGCAAATTAGTTTTAAGATAAAATCTAATGTACAATTGCTTTACAACTGCAAAATTCATCTAGTATTCTGTGTGAACAAGTTGTAGCCTCAACCAGAAGGTGTAGGAGACTATCATTACAGCCGGGTAGGAGACTTGTGGGTTTTGGTTAGTTGGCAGTAATTACCAGCGTTTTAACATTCTCGGTAATTAGCCAATGTAGTGTGGCATACTTCTCCTTAATTTCTCCTTCAAAACAAGGTGCACGTTTTTTTTTTTTTTTTGGGAGAGGAGGGGGGCGGGGGGGATTATTGATAACAGATTTATTACTAAAAGCGAGTCAAGAGGGATAAGCAAAGGGTAAAGGGGGAATGATACGAGTGTGCTTAGTAACAGAATGACTGATTGTACTAGGGTGGGTGGTACCTACCTAACAGAAAGGTAGTACAATTAGAGATTTTTTTAAGAGAGGAGACAGGGGAATAGGACTAAAGTTGAGGAGGGTGAGGTGAGGTTCTCCCAAATATACCTTGGTGTAATTATGTTGCTCTAGTCTCACTGCCTAGGGTACAAGAAAACAGGTTTTCTTCATTCATGAATTTTTGCCCTAGAAACAGATTCAATCCGAGTTCAACCTAGAAACCTTAGAAATAAACCTTTTCCTATATTCCATGGTTGACTTCCATTGGAAATTTTGATTTCATATATGTTTACAATTGCTGCTTCTTCTCAATTAACTTGAACCCAAATTAGTTAAGCATTCAAAAATTAGAAAATCCTAAAGAGTATCATGATGTTAAATTCTATAATCTTTTGTTGATGGGAATTTGCTTCACATCTTTTTCATCTTGATCTATGGGTACATAGCTTCCTTGCAAAATCTATATTGCTATGTTTATCAGTTCCCTTAATTTGTGAGGTAAAAGATGCTTTTATCATGATTAATTTATTTTTTTCCCTCTTGGTGAATTTGAGATTTTCAAGTATACTTTTGCAAGTGATAACCTGACAAGTTATATCTGCAGTGGCTCACAGCAGTAGAGCTGGGACTCTTGAAGGGCCGTCATCCTCTTCTGACAGATATAGATGTTACCATAAATCCTTCTAAAGGACTAGTTGTTGTGGAGGAAATAAGGTCAAACAAAGATGCTAAAGTTGGCAAACTTTTGAATCTTACTCGTTCAGATGCATTTAATGGATACTCTATTGATCCCAGTAATGACTTCCTTGAGGAAAATAAGAATAACACTGGCCTCCAATTTAGGTCCCAACAAAGTCTACAACGGAACTTTGATCAGGATATGAGCTTAAAGGTAAAAGATGGTCCATCAGAGCAGACTAGCACCAGTGATGCAGATTTGATTGAAGAGGAGAATGTTTCCTCAGTAGATAATGTTGAAGTTCTACAGACAGCACAAGTGGTAATAAATATGCTCGATGTTACCATGCCTGGTACTCTAACAGAAGAAAGGAAGAAAAAGGTAGAACGTGTAGTTTTATTACTAGGTGTCTTTTTTGGGTTTGGAGATCTTGTTTGCTGTTATTTCTAAATGTCTTGTTGACTTTTCTGCTAAAAGAACAGGGCAGAGGGAGAACATGCGGGTATGCCCTCAACATAGCTGCTGTTGCTAAAGAGACTTTTTTTCTATGGGGTTTCAAAACCTGTAAATATTTACAGAAATGGAATAGAGAAATAACCAGGATATATGCAATGCTTGTCTAAGATGTAACCTCAGAGATAAAAGTTTTCAGGCTTAGAAGAAAACATTGTCAAAAAAACTAACAGATACATTTTAAATAACTAGGGGAGTTTGTTTCTTGCAGTTTATCAGTCATTTTAACAAAAACTTTGGTACTATCCCTCAATGTAACAAATTCTTTCCACTTTTTTATTTATGAAATTTCAAAGCTTGTTAAATTGTTTTGAGAGTCAACTAAATAGAGCTCTCATTCTCTACATAAGTTGTTAGCTTCTCAATTTCTGTGAACTGTGAGTGTGTTTCATGTTGTTAAGAATATGTGAAAGTAATTGCTAGAGTTTTCACTATTTGGTCTTTATTTATCCTTAAATGTTTGGTGAGCGACTACATGGTTTTCAGTATTCTATTTTATGTAACCTGAAATAGTTTATATAGATTTTTTTCCTAGTTTTAGAATTTTGTAATTACAGCATCACTTGTTACAAACTTCCAGGTATTAGCTGCTGTGGGTCAAGGACAGACACTCATGAAAGCTTTACATGATGCTGTTCCAGAAGATGTCCGTGGAAAGTTGACAGATGCAGTGACTGGAATTTTGCATGCAAAGGGCTCTAACTTGAAGGTAGATAGAATTCTGAATATTTCTCGGTCTCCTGAACCATTACCAGGGCAAAAGAACCAAGAAAAGTCCAGAGTGTTGGATGCAGAAGTTATGGTCGAAGACCAGCCCTGTGTGAATCAGATGAAAAAGACTAGTCCTGTAGATGGTTCTGATAATGCTCCAGGTAGCATTGGAGAGCTTGCTGAAGGAACAGAAACAGAAGTTATACCCATAGAGACACCAAATTTTACAAATTTAGCCCAATCTCAATCATTAAATGATGAAGTTGGTTCTTCCAGTTCTACCAGGAAAGAAACTGAGTCTAGTGACAATAATGACACAAATGAGGAATTGAACGGAAAAGCTGTTCCTAATGTTGACTGTAGCAAGAATGGATTCGAAACAGGTTCTAAACCATACAATCCTAGCCATCCTGATGGATCAGGTTTTGAATCAGCATCTGTTGGCGAGCAGAAGAGCCAAGAGAGTGGAATCGCTCAAATAGACCCAAAGGAGGAAAATAATACCCTGAAGGATGAAGAGAAAAATCAGGATTTTTCTATCAATCTTAGTAAAAATACTTCAACTGATGCAAAAGAAGAACCCTTTTCACCTTCTATGTCGGAGGAAAATAATATCCTGAAGGATGAACAGAAAAATCAGGATTTTTCTACCAATCACAGTAAAAATACTTCAACTGACGCAAAAGAACCCTTTTCACCTTCTATCTCCTCTTATCACCCAACAATGGAAAGAAAAGGTAATGACAACGACAAAAAAGATAACAAGAATACACAGCATGTTGCACCTCAGACCAACTCTAATAATTTAGATTCTAGTGCCCCCGCCTTCAGTGTTTCTCAGGCATTGGATGCGTTGGCTGGGATGGATGATTCCACTCAAGTGGCTGTTAATAGTGTTTTTGGTGTGATAGAAAATATGATATCTCACCTTGAGCAGAGTTCAGAGAATGAAGAAGTCAAGGATGGAAAAGATGTTGAACACAAGATTGAAGAAAAACAAAAGACTAATAGCCAAAGAAAGGATTCCAACACATATACTGATCCTTCAGTAGATGATCACCATAATGAAATGTACTCGAATAATGGTTCTTGTCATACAGAGGAACAACCACCTCAAAGTTTGAGTGAAATTAGTGGGAACAGTGTATTGGATTCTCACAGTTGTAACTCTAATGGTCACCTAGTCCAGAAGGAAAGTAACACAAATACTCAACTGATTGACAAAAGATTTCTTATTGATAAATGGGATAGAGAGGTGGATAGGATGCCAGAGTTCATAGCTGCAGGTTCATACGGGGGCTCTCCTTACAGTGAAAACCTCCGTAAATATCTAGTTTCAAAGACTCCTGTCCAGCCACTTGATTTAAACACGACAACTGCATTATTACTGGATTATTTCCCAGAAGAAGGTCAATGGAAACTCTTTGAACAAACACAAAAGGTAGATATTGCTTCTTCTAATACTGAAACTGGTGAGGAGGCTGGGCCCAAGATGAAGGCTCCCTCATCTTCAAAATCTTCTAATGCAGATCAATATATTGAACCACCATATGTAATATTAGATTCTGAAAAGCAACAAGAACCTGCCAAAGAGTTCATTACAACAGATACTGAGAACAGAATGACAGATACCAGTGATGATAGGTCAGATGAATTTATACAATTTGTGAAAAAGAGAGTGTTACATTCTTTGAAGATGGAAGTTGGTCGCAAGCTGAATGCTGCAGAAATGATAGAGATGAAGTCAGATCTTGCTGAAGATCTGGAACACGTGGCAAGTGCAATTTCACAGGCTGCTCTGCATTGCAAGATTCAACAACTACATACTGAAAGTCAAGGTCTAAATGTTGAGGGTTCTATAAAAAAGGTTGGTACTCTTGAAGGGGAGCATATTGTTAGTGTAATTTCATCCTCTGTTCAGCAAACAAACTGTCTGAGAAAAGTAGTGCCTCTTGGTGTTATTGTTGGGTCCATCTTAGCTTCCTTGAGGAAATATTTTGATGTAACTACACTTCATGATGATCAGAAAAGATCTCTGATCCATGATGATGTGGAAAAACCTAGCAAAAATAATCATGGCATCGGAGGTGCAATAGAGATAGATCAAGTACTTGAGGAGAAAACTAGTTTGGACCATCCTATTCAAACAGAGACAATAGAAAGTGGGTTGAAAGATACAAGCAAAAATACTGTCATGGTTGGTGCTGTTACAGCTGCTCTTGGGGCTTCTGCTTTACTTGTGCAACAGAAGGTATTAGTTTCTATTGCTTCACATGGAATGGGATGAATAACAGTTCACTAGTTTAAAATTAAAATGCCAGTTGCATCTAAGTAGAGTTGTGAGTTTCAAACTTAAATTGCTCTATTCCAGGATCTCCAACAAGAAAATGTAACTGCTGAAAGTTCAGCCACATATTTGAAAATGGAAAATCCCAATCAAAAAGAGCCAGATCGGCTACAGGAGGAAGTCTTTGAGAAGAACCAGAATAACATAGTCACAAGCCTTGCTGAGAAAGCCATGTCAGTTGCTGGTCCAGTTGTACCTACTAAAGATGGTGAAGTGGATCAAGAAAGGTCCGAACACATTTTAACAACATCCAAGTGCCTTACTGGTTTCCTTTTTCTATAAAGATTTAACATGACTTCCGTCCATTGACAGACTGGTTGCGATGCTAGCTGATTTAGGACAGAGAGGTGGGTTGTTGAGGCTTGTTGGAAAGATTGCTTTGCTGTGGGGTGGTATACGTGGAGCAATGAGTTTGACAGACAGGCTTATCTCATTCTTACGTGTTGCTGAACGCCCTTTGTTTCAGAGGTAACTTGAACTGGAAATGTTCAATTCATTCTATGTTACTAAGTAGTGCTAATAACTCCAGCCTTAATGACTGGTTGAAAATGGGAGCTGCTAAGCTTTAGAAATATATATCTTAACCTGTTGAATTAGAGGGACAGATTTAAAGAAAAGATAAAATTTAGCGAAGGAGAATGCCTTCTTATTCACTATCGCTTTTTCAAAAACATCCAATGTAGTTTTTTCTAGCATGCACTTAGGTTCTGCTATCTTTATGGTTAATAGCTGAGAGAGTGTGAACTTTTATTTTTATATAACTCTCAAACTCTGTTTTTTTTCTCTTCTAGGATTTTTGGGTTTGTTGGCATGACGCTTGTTCTGTGGTCTCCTGTTGCCATTCCGTTACTTCCAACAATTGTTCAGAGCTGGACTACAAAGACTTCTTCCAGAATAGCTGAGTTTGCTTGCATTGTTGGCCTCTACACTGCTATAGTGATACTTGTTATGTTATGGGGAAAAAGAATTCGTGGATATGAAAATGCGTTTCAACAGTATGGGCTGGACTTGAAATCACCAAAAAAGGTAAATGTTATATATAAAAACTAATAGACAAGTCCTAGGATTTTACTTTTAAGTTGTCACTCATGGTTTTGTCTTTCCTTTTTTGTTTTAAATATCTATGTTAAAATTGAAATTACGTGTAGTATTAATTCATTATCATAGATAACATCTACTAAGATGTAGAAAATGGCAATGAAGAATATGCTAGAATTTGCTTTCGGGGAGGAAACACTTGTTACGTTTCGAATAACTACATGTTAGAATGTAGCAAATGGAAGTGATATGAAAATGGTTCTGATGTGTGCGTTTAATAGGTACACTAAGATTATACTCATTGAAACATTTATCGTGATTCTTACTTGCTTTAATTTAGATGAGATTTATTGTTAATGTCCAATTTAAATTTTACTTTAAATTGCAAAAGAATAAGAGATAACAATAAAGAAGAACATGATGTATAAGAAACCAGTAAACAACATTCTTCCCTTCTATGAGTTCAATTTGGCTTCCTTATTTTCCTGAATCTGTCCTATTATTTACTTCAGACTTTACTTATCATGCAAGTGATTACAAATCTTGCTGGCTTGTCTCTAGTTGGAATTAATGCTCTGGTTCCCCTTTGGGAATAGAGTTTCAGTAAATATGAAGTTTTATTGAATATATTATTCATTAGCATTACTTGTGTCCTTTATTCTTAAAAGAAGCTCATTTTTGGATCTTTGCTGCAGCTATTTGAGTTCTTGAAAGGTTTGGTTGGTGGAGCCATCTTCATTTTTTCAATCCATGCTGTGAATGCATTTCTTGGTTTTACAAGTTTCTCTTGGCCTCATATTCCAACTTCTTTAGATGCCATAACTTGGCTAAAAGTGTATGGACATATGGGTCTGGTAGTTGTTCAAGGAACTGTGATGGCAACTGCTATTGCACTGGTGGAAGAAGTGCTTTTTAGATCATGGTTGCCCCAGGAAATTGCAGTTGATCTTGGATATCATCAGGGAATTATCATTTCAGGGATGGCATTTTCTTTCTTGCAGAGGTATGTCTTATTTTCCGGAAACAAAATTTCTGTACTGTATCAATAAATTCCACCTTTTAAATAGGTATGGCCTGGTTCATTTATGGATACGCACTTTGCCTAATTTGTTAAAAAGGGCTCATGCACCTTTATGAAGGCCGATTTGTGCTAAATAGCAGTAACGTGACGACTACAGAAAACTTGTATGCATAAGAACAATTTGTGAATTGTGATAGTTGTTTTGTTATAACAATAAGTCAAAGGTTCTTCACATTTCACTTTGAGATCATTTTAAATAATTTTCAATCATAACAATTCACACACCCCTTAAGCCATAGTTAGCAACTCATTCGCTACACTGGACCTTAGAACTACATTTTGTTTTCTTACTTTTCTAAATCTAGATTTGTGTTTGTATTTATCAGGCTATATTATAACCAACTCTCATCCTCAGTCAAAATCTTATCTTCTCTTTTATGGAGTTTTCAGGTCTCTGCAAGCGATACCAGGACTTTGGCTTTTAGCTTTGTCTTTGTCAGGTGCCCGACAGAGAAACGGAGGTAGCCTCTTCATCCCTATCGGGCTACGCACAGGCATGATGGCATCCACTTATATTCTGCAGAAGGGTGGTTTTTTAATATATCATAATAAGGGCAACCTTCCTCTCTGGATAATAGGGAGTCATCCTTTTCAACCGTTTAGTGGTTTAGTTGGTTTGGTATTTTCTTTGTCATTGGCAATACTTCTCTACCCCAGACAAACTTTACAAAGAAAGGAAGCTCATGAATAAGTAAGAAATTTATTAGTAATATCATTACAATTTTGAATTTGGCGATGCTATCGTGTTAATATGCCAAAATTGGAGGTGGCCGGTGGGCCAATCTTATTCTACTATATTTGTACTGTTAATTGGGGAGTAAAGAACGAGAAGACAGTATTAGACGGGCAACAGAGAAAGATAGATAGACCTTAGGAACCTTAAAGGCTTCAATTCATGAGTATCTTGTAAAATTCCCATGTGGAACCTAGAGGCAGGCACCAATCATGATAATAATAATAGGTATTAGATTCATAGATTATAGGTTGATGTACAAGATAAGAGTAGAAAAGCTACAAGTTTGTACATATCTTTTGTGTTTTATATTTGTAGTCCATCGTCCAATCAAAGTGTACAGCAGGTTTACCGTAAGTTTTGCCAGTTGTATCACTGTTTTATCAGAACACTATATGATGCATAGTTACAAGTGCTGTTTTCTTTTCCTTTCTCTTAAGTCTGCCATTTTCAATAGCATATTTATATTGTAATACTAAAGGTGTCTACAATGGCCACAAAAGAGATGTCTTTATTTTTATTTTATATGTCGTATTATTGTCAGAATGCATCTACACTGAAGTACCAATATTTCGTTGTATCCAATGATTTTGCAAAAAAATAGCTATGTATCCTTGCCTTGTCATAACATCATATTCCGAGTTATTTTATTATAATTTGCGATGGATTGAGAAAAACATAAATTACATTTAACTTTGTTCCTGCATCGTGATTTCTATGCATGAAACGTAAAATCGAGTTAAAGAAAAAACTTTTAAAGAATTGAAAATCCAATCTAAATCCGTTCAGTTAAAAAGATACTTAATAATAACTCACTATTTAAACTTAAAAAAAAAAAACTGAAAATTTTTTATCATTTCAATTGTAGATATGGACTTGTTATTATAAGTTAGTGAAGAAGTGAAGGTATGGTTGTGGGAAAATTTGATGTGTTTGTATAGGTGATTTACAGAAGAACGCTAAAAAAGAATAATCCAAGTCTTTGTTACACTGAGTACAAGTGGTAATTATGCTCTTTCTTTCAGTACCTCTGATTTCTATATGCATTCCCATCATTTTTAAAATAATCATTTTATCTTTTGTGAAAGTGATTTCTATATTATCTATTCTGAAAATATTTTGGAATAAATTTTATAGAAATTTAGAATTTGATTTATAAAATAAGATTTAAAAAAATAGAACATGATTTTTGAAATAGAATTTCTGAAAGATGTTTTCCAAAATAAGTTTTCTGATACGTTATAACTATGAAGCCTTACAAAATAAGTTTTTCAAAATGATTTTTTTATAACAATTTTTTCAGAACACATAAAATACGTTTTAAATCAAGTTTTTTAGAACAAAATTTCTAAAATAAACTTTACAGAACATGTCTGATAGTTTCAAGAATGAGTTTTGTTTTTCTTCTTCCTTTCAGAGTGCAGTGGAGAATGGCGGTAGCGATGACAATAGCGGAGCCCGTGGCATGATCCAGTAAGAGAGGATACCTTTTCCTTTTTGTTATAGTATGTGAGAGTCGTGAGTAATAATGAGAGTGCAAAAAGAGAAGCCTTGAATTTTTTGTTTTACAAGTTTGTCCCAAAGACGAGTTCTTCCTTCACCCTAATACCCTCTTCTTCACCCTAATACCCTCTTCCTGCACCCTCATACAAAGTATAAAATGATAATTATGCCTTCAATTTTAAAAGTATAAAAACCAAATTAGCCTCCACCTTTTTACTTATTCGGTTCACACTAGCAAAAAAATAAGAATCGGATGGCACCCTCATCCAGTTCACACGAAAAAATTGACAGTCAGATGAGTATGTCATCCAGTTGTTATTTCAGCATCCGCTTACAAATTTGTTTTTATTTTCTTAAATCTTCAATTAATCTTTCAAACAAGCGATAGGTAAGTAATTTTTGGTGTAATTTTTTGTGTTTATTAGCAATTAGTAAGTAATATTGCTTGTTAAAGTAGTTGATTAGGGTCACTGTCAACGACGAATGGAGGAATTTTCCGATTTGGAGTATGAGAACCGGATCCGGTTCTTGTTTTGATTTGAAAATGTGAACCGGATGAGACTTCATCCGATTCACATTGTGAAAAAATTGACAACTGAATGACATGTTCATCCGGTTGTCAATTTTTTCGCAATATGAATCGGATTAGGGTGTCATCCGATTTTCTTTTTTTTTCAAGTGTAAATCGAATGGGTATGCTACAGGAACAATTGTGAAATTAAAATTTTATATTAGGGTGCAAAAAGAGAGTATTAGGGTGTAGGAAGAACTTGTGTGTCCCACATCCATGTAAAGTAAATGAAACTAGGTCATTGATTTCTGTATCCCATCAATTACTTCTTGCACCCAATCCACTTTTCCAAATGTCAATAGTGTCCTTGTGATTTTTGTTTCAAAATTCCCATTTACTCTGAAATAATTTTAGAAAACAGTTGTTGAAGGAGAGATTTAAAACAGAATTTCTTTGGTAATTTTTGAACTAAAAACTGTTTAAAATGAGGAAATAGAAAACATGTTTATTTATATATTTTAAACATGTTTTTCTAAAGATAGAAAACTCAGTTGATTGTATTATTCTTTATGATTTTTAGGTCATCGAAAAATTTAAATAAAGTATTAAAAAATAAAATTTAACTGGTGGTGTAAAATAGTTTTATACTGCCTTCTATTGCAAGTTACCGTTAGTATGGTTTTTAAGGAAATTATTATAAAATCAATAAATTTATCATCTGTGATAGTTTGTGAATTAATCACAGCGTAAAACCTGATAAAGAAACATAACAGTGTACAAAATTATTGTAAAAGTCTATATCAAACATCATAGTTTATAATTTGATAACGGTACAAACTGAATTAAATTGTTATATAACATTTTTTTCAAAAAGGAAATATAACAGGAATAATATTGTCGAAATAACTATTAAAAATGCACATATCATATCAGTAATTGAATATATTGAGCACAGATTGATTTTATATTAATAATTTTTCAGTTTTTAATATATTATTATTATATTTATTTAAATAAAATATTAATTTAAAATATTTAAACTGGCGGTGTATATAATTGATACATTAGTTTAAATTTCAATTTGATTTAAATAGAAAGGCAAATCCAATTGAGAGAGACGTTGGCAAATTTCTAAAATTTAATCAAATAAAAGTAGAATAAACTTTACTCCAAACAATGAAAATGTTTTGTTAATAATTAAAGGGTAAAAAAAGAAATTAATAAGCAATTTTGCCGTCCAATAATAAATTAGCAGGCCAAATTACCATCCTCGATGTTTCAGGTGTGTGATACAGCAAAACAAAAACAATGCTGTTTGCCAAAAATTTAACGCCGTTGCCGGGGATCGAACCCGGGTCGTCCGCGTGACAGGCGGAAATACTTACCACTATACTACAACGACTTCATTGATTAGTGTTGAAAGAAAATAGATAATCTACAAACTATAACACATGTTTAATGATGAGATTTATCAAATTGCTCCCACTTATCTATAGTGACTCTTTCATTGAGGAACATAAATGGCAACCTAATTAAATTTGAACAGCCTTTTTTGTGTAATTTTTTAGATTATTAATTAGTTTTTGTTGGAGAAATTACTGCTAAAATCCAGATATATAGATTATTATTTAATTTTTGGATAAATCGTCAATTTGTTATGATAAATATTAACATATTTTAATTTTATTATAATAAAATAAATTACAATCTTAGTAAAAAAAATTAAATTTATTTAAACTTTAGTAATAGTTAAGGTAAGTGAAAGATGTTTGATCCTTAGTAATTATTATGTATGTTTATTAAAAGAAAAACTAATTTAAGAGAAGCTTTTATAAATTTAAAATATTTAATAGTTCATTTAAGGATAATTGTGTATTATTATTAATTTTTTTTAGTAAAAATACATGACAAATACTAGTTAGGCTAGATATGTATTCAATTACCTTATATTAAAACTATAGATTTTTCAGTTTACCTTAACAAATTAAGGGATTAAAAACTAAAGTTTATTTTTATTTTTATTATATTAAAAAATATACAATAATTAAACTGAACAGCGGTACTGAATTACCTATTTATTTTAACTTTTTCTTTCTTTCCTTTAGATGTTAGGCCTTTTGCCGATGGATGGTCCAGTAATACTTCCTGTTCCCAAAATAAAATAAAATACAACATTTACTCGTGAATTGTGATACTGGCACGACTAGAAATTCAATAAAACTAAAATGTTTTCTTGTAATCTTCCATAGATGGATATTTCTTCCAGGATTCAGAAAATGACAAGAGAAAAAGTGAAAGAACTAATGCTCAGGGATAAGTGCAAGCCCCAGGGATTCAAATAAACCAAGATTTAAAAAGAATATAAGATCCTAAATAGATATTTCACACCTTCAAGGAGTTGTTACACAGATTTGTTCTTTCTCATATATTGTAACTGAGGTGGTATCTTTGATCACTACTTCTACTCTTAGATAATTGGTAAAGTTCTTTGATGATGACGTAAAATAGTTCAAAAAGAAAATAATTCCCCCACTGTATGTGTTTGAGGAGAAGGAAGCACACAAAAAAGGTTAGTAATTTATGGGTAGGTACGTTATTTGACTAAAGTGAAAGTGGGAACAAGCAAGAGCGTTAAGATTGTGTTCATAAATTGGTAGATAACGCATGACGCAAAATATTCGTGACCAAAAAAATAAGCCTGTTTGAAAGGGAGTTGCTTCACCAGTTGCTAGCTAGTTCAGAATTAAATAATTATGGAACAATGAGATTTGACAACGACTATTAAATCTTAAAATTCCAACGTCAATTTTCACTTTCTTCCTATTCATAGACAACAACGGATGAAATTGCGGGGGGTCCGTTTTTTGTCCTACAAAGGACTATAGTTATTATGATGCTGCTTTTTCATGGTTTTGTTTTCAGTTTATTAAAGAGAGAAAGAGAAAAAAGAGCAACAGTGCATGAAAGTAAAGTAGGGGAAGGATCACATGACACAACAGAGTTAAGAAAGAAGGCACGGCTTAAAACTGAATTGATGGGCAAAACACCCCAATTCCAATCAAGATCCCAATCATGCAAAAGAAAAAACGAAAGGACTTTTTTTTTCCTCCTTTTTTTTCTCTCCCTCTCTCCTTATCGAAAAAGCTTAATCACAGAACTAAAATCATGGACATTATTTATGAGACTCAAGTACGACAAACTCCAAATGAGAAAGAAAAAGCCGGTTCCTCCATATCTTTATCCATCTCTTCATCCTCAGTTTACTCCTCCACAGCAAGGGGCACAGACTCAGCCTGAGGTAAAAACATAAGATTAACATAAGATTGTATATATTCCTAGGATGAGAAAAAATATGTAACATCCTAAAACTTACCAATTTGCGGTACTTGAGAGCATAAAACATCTCAAGATAGCGGCGGCTCTCAAGGCGGTCAAGGTTGGACACATGCTTCCAGAAACCATAGACACCAGTGAGGGTGAGAAGCCTCTGGGAGTAAATTTGCCATGTGTACCTGTGGAACAAAGAAAAAGGTTAACCTTTTGAGGCCCCATGAAAAAAAAGTACCATTCTTTCACAATTTTTTGCTTACTTCTCTTCAATACGTTGGAGACCAGCTTGAGAGATCTTGTCCCAGTGAGATGGGTCAACCTTGCACTTCTCAAAGAAGTCAACAAGGAGGTCAGCAGCACGATCACCATGGTAGGGATCAATGTGGAAGCCAGATTTTCCATGGACAATGATCTCAGCAGGACCACCATTGCATGTGGCAAAGGTTGGCAAGCCACAAGTCATGGCCTCAACCACTGTCAAACCAAAAGCCTCGTACACTGCAGGCTGCACGAAGGCTCCCTTGGTGTCACAGATCACACGGTAAAGCTCTCCGTTCCTCACACGGTTCATCTGAGAGGAAATCCATCTGAATTGGCCGTTCAACTTGTAGGTCTCGATGAGGCTGTACATCTTCTTCATCTCGGCCTTCTCTTCCAAGTCCTTCGACTCCTTCCTCCTGTCTCCAGCAACAACCACAAGGTTCACCAACTCCCTCAGCTTCGCATTCTTACCGTACCACTCCACAAGTCCTGTGATGTTCTTCACACGGTCCAACCTTGCCATGGTGAAGATAATTGGCTTCGAGCGGTCCTTCAGCACACATCTGTCTCAAATCAAATTGCATTAGACCAAATATCACAATGTTGAAAGTGATGACAATTGAATTAGAACCTTGCATGGTATGATTAGATGAGATAGAGAAAGTGAGAGGAGAAACTAACATGTGTTCTTCATTCTCGACTGAGCTGTAGAGAAGCTCTTCGATTTCGGGGTGGAAGGAGGTCAACCTGCGGCTAGTTTCGGTGTGGGGGAAGTAAATGGTTTGATCAGCTCCGGGAGAGACAATGTTGAATTTTGGATCGAAGACATCAATACCATGCACAACACGGTAGAGTCCGGGAAGGGTGAAGGCTGTGTGAGACTCATACTGTCCCACAGTGTCCTTGCTGTAAAAGTAGCATTTGTACAATGATTCAAGAGATTAGTGAGCTAATCAATAAGAAAATTGGATAAAGGAAAAAAAAAAAAAAAAAATATAGAAGGGGCAACTCACCTTCCAGCAATTTCTTGGAATGTGCTGGTGATGATGAAATCTGTGTGGTTCATGGCAAATAGATCAGCTGTGAATTGGCAAGAGAAGTGGTATCTCTCTTCCAATTTTTTCCAGTAAATGTCAGATTCAGGGTATTTGGTCTTCTCAAGTGCATGAGCAATGGTACACTACATAGATAAATATAAAATGTTAGGCCTCTGAGTTCCAAAATACATATAGTTATGACAACGTTAACTAGATAGTTGAGGACCAACCTGAGTGACACCTAATTTATGGGCTAACAAAGAGGCAACAATGTTTCCATCACTGTAGTTTCCAACGATCAGATCTGGCTTGCCTTGCAACTCTTTGGCAAGCTCGTGAGCAACATCCTGTTGACAAGAGACGATTGATTAGAAAAGTGAAAACACGCCAAAATACTTAAACGGTGTCAAAAGCTTACCTCGGTGTAAGTTTCCAAGTAGGGCCAGACTTCGAATCTTGAGATCCACTTGCGAACAATCCCCTTCTCAGTTCTGAAGGGAACTCGAAGAATGTGGGAGTGTTCAGTTCCAAACACCTTCTCAAGACGTTGGCCACAAGTAGTACCTACTGCATCTGGGAGAAGACGGGTGATCTGCATTTAACAACATCCACAACCACCAATTAGAACAACACATCCACATGCCACACACCATACACAACTAAGCTTGCTAATAAGACGTACAATGAGAATACGAGGAACAATGTCCAATCCTTGTTGCTTAATGCGATGGAGCATCTCATTCTCCAAAGCACGAACTTGATCCAAGATGTAAACAACCTGGCCACCAGTGTCGGGGTATCCCAGGACATTATCTTGGGCAAAGTAACCATGGGGAGAAAGAATGACAACATTAAAGACCATAGGGATTCTTCCAAGGAAAGTCTCAAGGGTGCACGGATCAGGGGCCTCAAGAAGATCTAGGAGAAGTTGAATTGACTCAAGCACACGTTCTGCGTTGTCACCCCACCCTCTCTCCAAACCAATTTCCTGGAACTTGTGCTCAAATTCTGAGTAGGGAGTTTCAGGAGGCACTGTGCCCAGATACTCCTCAGCTTTCCTCAGAACATGTTGAAGAGCATCCGGGTTTTGAATTCGGTCATTCAACATCAAAGTCTGCATACAACAAAGAAAATCAGTCAGTAAAATCAAAGCACACAGATACTGTTGCCACATACATATTAGATTTGTACTTCAGATCTGGTTACTAGACACGGTACAAACATGGATTGAACTACTGCAGAAGGTTTCTAACGCATGCATACACTTCTCACTACTTGCCTTGCCTTAATTTAGTTTAAAATAGATGCCTACCTTTCCCTTGACGCTGTGGAGCCTGAGGAATTCCAAAAGTGGGTGCAAGCTCTCCTTGTCATGGAAGAGTTTGGCAGAAAGGTGGCGGTTGAGGAACTGCACACCATTTCCAATTGACTTGTTAAGAGTTGGGCGGGGGAAGGATGCCGTAAAGGGTTCAAAGTCCAACTCAAGCACAAAGTTTCCATTAGAACTGCAATAAGAGTGAGAGAGACGTTTAGAAATAGTGTAAGTGACATAAGAAGTACACCACTTAACACAAACTCAGCCTTTTCTTCACCTTCCATCAACAAGTTCCTCCTTGAAGCGCAGGTACTCAGCAGGTTGCAGCTCCTCAACAACTAGAGCGTGCACATTTACTCTCAGGTACTCCCACACACCAGGCCTTGGACGAACAGCCAGAGCAACCCATGGTGGCAAAACTATGGCTTCCTACAACATGTAAAGAGAAGAATCAATTAAATGAGAAAACCAACAAAACAAACCCCACTTGAAAGCTCAAAAGAAGTTCTTTACCTGAGTAGACCTCAAAACTTCTCCAAAGGCACCATCAGTAAGCTTCTGTCTGCTCTCCTCGGGGATTTCCTCAAACTCAAGAATGACCTGGTGGTGTTGCAAGATCCCCTTGCCCTTGGCTTCTATCCTGTCAAAATTTCCTAAACATGTTAGTATTACACAACATGCTTCTCAAACGCATGCATGGTAGAACTTTCACCAACTTTTTACTAGAGAACAACAAAAAACACAAATTGAGAACTAACTCACTGTCTAAAACACACTTAGTAGAACCTCCACAGAGAGAAAAAACACACAAACAAGAATTGAGCTATTTTAAACAAACTCATTGTCTAAACATAATTAGTATAACTTCCACCACCTTAAAAGAGAGAAAAAAAAAACACAGGAATGCAAAAATCAAGCAACTTTGAACAAACTCTGCATAAAACCCTTTAACCATAAAAGAACTCATCAACCAAAAACTGAAATGATGAGTTACCTTGACAGAAGGGCCAGAATTTCGTTCCTGTTGGCAGACAGGGTTTCATCAAGCCTCTCTCGGAGGCTGTGAACACGGGTCAAACGATCGGTTGCCATGGGCTAGGAAGATCACAGGGAAAGACTTCTGCAACAACAAAAGGCAGTGTAAGACACGGATCAAGGATATTCTAAACATGTCAACATGAAAAATCTTTAATCTCGAATTATCACAAAGTCAATACCCCAAACAATTAAGCAAAAAATAAATAAAAACAAACAAATATTCTACAAAAACTCAATTGGATTACAAGACCAATACCACCCACCCCCACCAACCAACTGTCCACAAAAATATAATACCAGATCTTCTACTTTTTTCTACTGAGATTTCAACCTTAAACAGTGCTGCAGAAGAATAATTGCAAGATGCACTTTCTTTTTCCTCTGTCACCAACTTGTCCTTTTAAATCATAATTACATTAATTAATTAAAACAGGAATAGCAACTAGCAACCCATTAAAGTGGTTGAAAGAAAGTCATGTGCTTGAACTAAATAAATTGAATATTCCACTCAAGGCTTAGCTTAAACCTCTGATAAGTCTCAACCGTTCATCCCAAAGAAAAAAAGAAGACTTCCTTTTGAATTTTTAGCAATAAGAAACCAACAAAAAAAGTCTTTGGTTCAAGACCAGGCTGTACAAAGTGTCATCTTCATTTGGTCTTTTAACACAGAACATGCATTCAAGACTTTAATCCCAGTAACCAGTTAAGCATTAACAAAAAACAGATCGACAGCTTTCCCACAAACCGAATATAATCTAAAAACAAGTTTTTCTGAAAAAATTTGAACAGAGTAGACCAAGAAACAAAGTTGGTGTAACCGCACCACCCCATGATATCTTATGGCATTATTAAATACTCCGCCTGAGATGATGGAGTATGATCCATCGGTTACAAGAGAATGAACATGCAGAGGATAAAATCACTCTAACATGGAAGTGGTGAACAGAGCACCGAAACAGGGGAAAGACAGAACAACTAAAAAGAAAGAATAAAAAAGAAAAGGAACAGAAAAGAGAAAGAGAAAAATAAACAAACAGTACTTACGAAAACAAAATGAACGCAAAATAGAGAGGGGGTAGGAAGAGAAGAAGTGAATGAATGGAAACTGAGGTGGTGGCTGCTTCAATTTATAGACAAGAGGAGCACTGAGCAGAAAGGGAATTTCACATATGCAACATAAATCAATTAAATAAAAGCTTTAATTAAGTAAGAGATTCACCAAAGGTCAAAAAAACTTTATCTATCTTCTTTCTTACTCCACCAAGGGTAGTTGAGTAAATGCACAGGGTATATTGAAAGTATATTCTTACATTCTTACAACATTGTGCCACGTCAGTTTTTTAATTTTTTTATATATATTTACTACTATGAATATTTATCTTGATCTGTAGGGCTGGATCAAAATGATTTTACAGTACAATAATTATACTCTTTTTACTGCATAAGAATGTTGTTTTTTCATGCAACAAGGCATTTTTTAATGGAGAACAGTTAATCCTTTAATTGAAAGTTAGTATAATAAATGAACATAGCTGTAACTGTTTAAAAAATAATGTTAAAACGTGTAATTTATTGTGCCAAAATTAATGTTATTCTACCTTAAAGTATTGTGTTTATCTTAGGATCATAAATATTTAGAATATAGAAATTAATGGTTCAGAAAACTGTGTGCGCCAAATCAGGGTACTATTGCACACCCTGATAACTACATTTCTCTCTGATCCGTACATCTGTCCATTAAGATGAAATAAATGTAAATGTTATAAATCAAAAATAGTTAAAGTGAACTCAAAAGAGGTAATAATGAAGAAATGTATTTATGTTGGTGCTTGATGTTTAAGGAATTAATTAAAAGAAGTGATTGATAAGTTTTATCTTGTGGACCAAATATTAACTATTTAATCATTATATCTACTTAGACATGAAGAAAGCAAACTGTGTTAATCATGAGAGAATGTGTATGATCCCTTAATAAATCATGTGTATGAGATGAGATTGTTGTATAAGTATTACTGGATTCAGTGAAAGTTAAAAAAATTATATATAATTTTTTTTATCAATCAATATAGAAGATATACTGGTATCGACATTGTAATAAAATTAAACTAAAAAGCAATTAATTAAATGAAGTAACGACATTAAAATATTTTGTAAAAATATTAATTAAACTCATGGATAAATTTGAAAAGTACGTTGCGCTCGGGATCACGTGAGATTGCAAGAAAGAAGTATCACGTGAGTTGCTGTTTATGAAAAAAAAAAAAAAAGTGGATTGGTGGGTGCATTGTGATGCTCGTCACAACCTATCTTATGTGGAAAATATATAAAACTAAAAAAAAAAATAGCTATATAAATGATGAGGTGGACCTTATGAGAATATGCTCTGAATTAAAAAACGGGTCAGATGAGTAGCCAGTGATGATTACTATATGACAATTTATCCCATGCAGATATCGAAAATACCAAATTTTGACGTTGTAAATAATATACGTGTTTCCATTTATAAATCTCCACTTGCATTTGAAATGCCAGAAGCCGGAGGAGGAAACAAAGCTCTTATTATTATTATTGAAGGAGTGCAGAGGCAGCAGAAGAAGCACATAATTGAATAGAATGTGTCCAAAAAACAAGAAATGTGTTAAAAGAAAATGATAATTTGAATTTTGGCCTTGATCACTGTCCTTCTAGTGAGTTCCAATTCACCTAAATTTACCATATTGTTGTGGTGGGCTGGGGATATTTGAAATTTGAAGAAACTGCAATGTTTGATAACATTTTATAGTTTGCCTAGAAAAGAACCATTCATAATTACTGGCATGCCAACCTTTATTTGTTGTTTTCAGAAACCACTTTTGTCTGTCACAGCTACCCTTCTTGCACTCTCTCTCTCCGACTCATCTTGCAGTTTTTTAACTCGTATCCTTATCCATTTTCCCCACTCCATTTGTACCCATTATTTTGTTCATATTATATTATACTAAGTACTAATTTTGCAGCCCTAGTAAACAATTCATTTGTTTAATAACCTTTAGGATTGTGTGGTTCCTGTAGTATTTGACTCAATGCTCTTGTCTCATTCTCTAAACTGCTGATGGTTTTGTTTATATTACAATAATAAACAAGTGTCATCCATGATTGGTATTTAAAGAGAAGTCTTAGTAATGTGTTTCTAGAAAAATAAATCACTTCCGATTAAAATTCATTTTTGTTTATAAAATTAGGTTAATCGTATACTTCACTTTATAATGATTGAATTATTAATTTTCTCCTGTATTTTTCTATATTTAATCATTGACTTTATGCGTAAGAATGGTAATTTTAAAAAAATGGGCAAGCAAGTTTCATTATTTTTGGATTATATTTTACATTGTTTAGTTTGACCGATGTGACACAGTTGAGAATTGAGTCTAGCAATGAAATTTATAATAAATTAAGAAATGGATAGAACATCTAAACAAATTCTATGACAATTTTGTTTTTGCTGGCAAAAAAACTCACAGTTTGTTACTTATAAAGTCAAAACAATAAACCACAAAAAAAAAGTTTAGCAATTAAATTAAACATTTAATAAGTTATTGTATTAAGAAGAGGTCTCCCAAACTAATGTCATTTAAAAGTTAACTAAAAAATCAATAAAACTAATAAAAGTTATAAACAAAAATTGTTATAGTGATGTAGCACTTACCCTTTAAAAATGAAAGTTCTTCTCTGTATTACCCAAATAAAAGACATAGGTCATTGTATGTATGTATCTTAGTTAAATTTAAATTATCCCAAAAATATCTTATTACATGGTTGCTAGTTACAATTGTAGATAAAAATATAACTTAATTATGATACATTTATTGTATAAAAGCTTTATTAAATCTTTGCAGGAATATTTCAAAAAAGTTAAAGTTTAGTTCTGTATATTTTAATATGTAAAATCTATATTATCAAATAATATAAAAAATTTATCATATAATCTTTGATTGGTTACCTGTCATATAATTTATTAATTTATCATATAAAAATCTTTATAAAAGTGTGAACAAACAAAAATATTATTATTAGCCACTGAAATTTTCAGCTGCACCAGATTTTGGAAGAAATTGGAAGAAGGTGGGTGCAGTGGAGAGGAAGATGGGATAATAGATTGATTAAATTAATGATAAAAAATGATTAAAATTACAAGATACTCTATACAATGACGTGTCATTCTCTCGTTGGATCGGATATGTTCATGTCTTCCTGTTAACACGATTTTATCTGCATGGGTCCCGTTTGACACGTGTCTCTTGGTGGGTCCCAACTTAATGCAGTGCGTTAGTTTGTGTATCTGACGTGGCACAAACCACCGACACCATTTTTGCCTTCATTTGCGTTTTTTACTTTTTTTATTCAAAACTCATCATTTCCGTATCTAATAAAAAATGCAAATTTCAATTATTTAACTTCATAAAAAGTATTTTGAATTAAGTAATTTAGTTTTATGTCTTTTTAAAATATATTATGCTTTTGTGAGCAGTATATCGTTTTAAGACAAGAATAGTTTTTCGTGATTAAAATTTTAAATGTTTATACAGATGATCGTAATTTATGTTCTAATTTTAATTTTATTATCTGACTTTCATTACCAGTTTATTTAATATATATTAAATAATATTAATTTTTCAAAATAAACAAAATAGAAGAAAAATAAACTTTGTTTGAAACAAATTAGCGCAAATAATATATGATTTAAAATAAAAAAAATGAAGTAAAATGTTGTTTTTAAAGATTACAAGTACAGATTTTTGAAAGAGGGAAGGAGTAGTTAAGAAGTTTCTTTCTTGTATTTATTTTAATAGAAGCACTGTAAATACGGCATTGACAGAGAAGGGTGATGAGAAAAGATGTGGGGAAGGAGTGGGTGGTGTGGATAATTTTGATTTGGTGGATCTAACCCACCTGCGGTGGGTCCACTTTGTCTCCAACCATAGTAACATTTTGCATACTAGATTGAGAGTATCAATGTTTTGTACCAGTTAATTGTATTTTCAACTTCTTTATAATCTTGTCTCAGTTTTTATTTAAAAGAATAACTGTAAGAGTTTTAATAAACACATACATGTTTCTTTGTTTACATTATATTGTTATAGTTAGTGCTCCATTTGTTGTTAACGTTTTTACTCTAATAAAGTTGAATTTACTTACTCATAAACCTCAATTGTTTAACGGATAGAAAAATAAAAGAAATTTAGGTTATAATAGTTTAATTTTTTTATTTTTATTAGAAACTCTATCTCTCTGTCCTAATTTTGATGATGGAAAAAATTTACATACACATGCTATAAATACAAAGTAATATTAGAATTTTTAAATTAATATGGGAACGAAAATAGATATACATGTCTTCCGGTCTCATACTCATACAATACTTATTTTTATTTTAAAATAAAAATGTTTAATAAGTAATTTAAATATATATATATATATATATATATATATATATATATTTTGTTCTACCTCATCCTTAATTTCATTTTTTTTATTATACAACTTTTTTATTCTCCATTAATTGATTAATTTATTCAAAATTCACACAGTTTACTCAAATAAAGTGATGATATATGATATTCAATTTTTATAATTTTTAAATTCTTAAATATATGCGTAAGAGTGTATTTAGTATTTTGATTACAAATTGGAATTGTAATTGCATTGTTTTAAATATATTTTAATAAAGTATAAAATTTAATGAATAATAGTTTTATATGATGTAATATTATATTTTGTTTAAACTTTCGTTTATCTTAAAATATATATCATAAATATACTCTATTTTTTTATTTAATTATACCAATAATAATATGATGTCAATAAAGTGCTTTGTTTAATTTGTTTGAGTTATTTTATTGAGATCTAGGAGTATTTTTCATAAAACATATTTAATTTAGCCTTAAAAAATCATCACATTTTTAGATTTATTTAGCTTAATCTAAGTCTAGTATATTTTAATCTGGTCTCGGCATAAATTATTTTTAATTTAATTCATTTTTTATCAAACTAACTTTTAAGTTGGTCTATATTATAGGTTTCACTTATCTAAATATTTTTTGTCTTAATTTTAAATACTTTTAAATTAAATTAGTCTAAAGTAATATTAACTTAATTTCATTAAATTTTAACTTAACCTCAAACATAATATTCTCAATATAAGCAGAGTGTTTTAATATCTCTACACATAAATATTTAAGATATTGTCTATTATGGATCAGTAAAATAAAATTCAATTTATCATACTACATTAAAGAAGTGTATCAATACTTATCAAAGACAAATGGAGACATGGTAAATTTTGGAATGTAAACTTGTCAGATTCATCGTTATAATGGTTACTGAAAAAGTAACTTTGAGTCTAACTTGTCTTTTCATAATTAATTTAAAAAATAAGGTTTGTCGTATATATATTATTTTTATTTTTAATTAATATAAAATTTTCTGACCTAATACATCAAATTATCACAAAAAATCCTAACTAATATCATTATCGCAGCTAATCTTACTATCTTGAAGGGTTAAAATGAGTTAAAAAAAGAAAATCTACGGATGGAGTACAAACTGATATTTTACGACTACCAATTATGATTTTTATATTTGGTGCCACAGTGTTGCCCTATATGTTCAAATTAATTGACTCCATCACACACCATGAATTTAAAACTTCACTCATCTTCCTTTCAACACTCATCTTCTTTTCAACTCTTCCTGTTAACACCACCGTGCGTGCGTTTCTTGAAAGCAAAACGAGTTTCATACAAAGATAAAAATCAACACACATAAGAAAACACCAAACTGTTTGCACTGACATTGTAGTTGTCCTTGTCTTTGTCTCTGTCCTTTACCAGTGTCTTAAATGCACAACAAAACGGTAACATTAATTCTCAACTCAACACTTAAGTTACGGATAATTTTACGATTATAGGCTTTCTAGAGAGTTCCTAACAATAATAAAAGTCGAAAACATAACTACTTCCGTCACCCTCCATGAGAGTATAATTTTTAATTGAAAATCTCCAATAACTTATAATTAGAGTACAATTTTTTTCTTGGGATAAAAGTTAATTTTTTTAAACGTGGTTCAAGGAATCTTCTAGGAATCAAGAAGTTATATAGTTTATACATTATCTTTAGAATTTTAGTAAAAATATATATTTTTATTTACTTCTGTTCTAATTTACTATTAATTACTTTTAAAGTTATAAATAAGTTTCCTAAATCAAATTTATAATAAATTTTATCTTCCTTTATTATTAATAGGTTGATTCTATGGATTTAATAATTTTAGAAGTATTAAAACTGGTAAAGCATGTGGGGAAAATATCTTTCACCCCACAGTTCCTGGCTCGTAAAGATAAATGAAAGAGACTTTGGAAGAAGTAGACAAAATGATTTCCTGCATGCCACTCTTCAATAATACAAGTGAGGAAACTATCAAATAAAAAAAAAAAATGACAGTTAATAATTTGTTTTTCCTTTTTCTTTTGTCTGAAACCATTTGAGCGAAAGGTGTTACTGTCTGTCCGCCGCGGTTTTTGTTTTGTGAATTGGTTTGCGCAGGTTGTCTTGTATGTTGTGTTAGGTTCCCTTTCTGAATGGACGTACCAAGTGCACTCTCATTTTTTCCTTCACTGTCACATAGCTTATCCTTTTCCATATTTCTTGACTTCACCTATAAAACCAAAAGAAAATTATTCCATCTAATGAGAAGAAACAAAAACTCAAGTAGTTTTTGCATGTAATTATATTTAACCACATGGTTATAGTAATTGTTCTGATTAGAAATAATTGTTATAGTTTCAAGAATAAAATGGTAAGAGAAATATAAAAAATACATATGGTCTTTACTAGTTGTTATATTTATTATGTGTCCTCAACTTCTTAATCTTTCATTTATATCAACGGAGTACATTGTTCCCTGGTTATTTTTGTTTAACATTATTTTTATTAGTTTTTTTAATGTTGTTGTAGCAGTACATCAGGGTCCATACATGGAACACGTGAGTCATGCAGTGTCAGATATAGAAGAGTCAGCCTTTTGGCTTTTCTTTTTTATCTTTTTCCTCATCAAAGCTTCAATTGTACTTTATTTATTGATGATAAGTTTACGTCAACACTCACGCAGTTGATGGCAATTTACCTTAGGATAGAGATTTGAGTATACCGTTTCTTGTTTTCCAAGTAAAAAATCTATGATTTTTTTAAGTAGGTGACAATTGGTACAAGCAGTAACTTGAATTGAGTTGAAATATATTTGTAAAATAAGTCTACAAAAAATCTCTAAGTTATTAAATTATGAATTTTTTGAATTGTTGAACGTTATATATATAAGGATAGGCTTAAATAAGATATAACATTAAATAAATAACTTTTAAATATGAAGCGTTTTTCATTTAAGTGGGATATTCTAACTTAACCTAGGGTCCATTCAAGATAATTTATGTAAATTTTGGAAATTTTGTTCAAGCTAAATCAATGGTCTTAAACGATATTTCGTTTGGAAGATATACGGTAAAAGGAAATGATGTATATTTTTATTTAATGGGTACTATTTTAGTAAGAAATTTTCATTTAAACATATTTTCATTTTTTAGAGTGAATACTTTTTTATTATCTAAATTAATTTAAATGTTCTAAAAGTTAAGTATAATTCTAAATCATTATTTAATATTAATACGACTGTATTTAAAAAAAAAATAGCATAACGTATTTGAGTTAAGCAATGTCTAGAATGAAATATTTAAACTTAGTGATACCTAAATTATACACATAACAGGTTATACACACTCTCAAATCTTTGATGTACCTAAACTTTCACCCAAATACAAAAACTTTCTTAAACTAACTTCGTAATTCAAAACATTTTTCCCGGTACAAAAGTTATCCTTAACTAAGAACGTGACATGACTAGATGTATTTTATACACAAAAAGGAATTCAATCACCTTTAAAATATTCACATAACTTAGGTCATTTTAAACTTTATCACCACTTCCACATTAAAAAAACAATTATAATTTGAAATGTACGGACCACAGAGAGGTTTTGGGTAAACTTGTCCCAACTCCAAGCTTAGAAACAAACAAGGTGGAATCAACGGTAGTGAGTGACGAGTGGATTTCAATTAAACTATTAGATAAAATGTAAAACTAGCTCCCTTTTTATCATGTTTTGCTTTTATTAACCAAACTACACAACTTAGTCATGATTTTTCTTTTTGAAAGTGACATTAACTTAATTCAAGCTTTGACTTTTTTCAAACATATATGTAACAAGACATGCCATGCAAAATATCTAAGAGGTGGTTTGGTTTGCCTAATTAAAACCTAACTCATGAGACAAATATTTTCATTAACACACCTACTTCTATTTCCAACAAAGTTTGGAACCTTTTCCCATTATCATATGTAAAACTTGCATAACCAAACCAAGCTCTCAACTCACATACACACACACTTTATTAAATTATAGGAAGTGGGAGATTACTAGTTTGGTAAAATGTTAACCAAACCGTTTTTGTAAACCCCACATGCATGATTACATGTAAACAAAATAACACGAAAGATTAATTTTATTTAACTTCATTTTTGTTAATAATTTAAAAACAATGGTTTTTATTTATAGTGAGTTTTTCGCTTTAACTTTTGTCTTTCGGGTGGTATATGAACTATCACAACACCAAAATAGAATATTATAAAAAAAGAAGATGAAGAACATATTTAATAGGATTTACTCAAACGAAACCTCTATTATCTTAATAAACAGTGAACTAAATTATAAATTGAAAAAAAAAAATCGACCGTCCAATTGAATTAGTATTTGGCCAATTAAGTAGGGACATGTTTTTTAATCAGCAATAGCTTCAATTGTATATAAATTAGTATAATGGGTACACACTCATATATAAAAAGACAAAAAAAGGAAAAAAAAAAAAAAGTGGAGACGTGTTCATAATATGTTCAGACATTAGTCAGACGGATAACTAAAAATACTATTATGAAAAGAGAGTCTATTATCGACGATCAATCACAAACTCAAGGATAATAA
>Ga0209700_103388_pt1 | contig 30677 bp, 13 predicted proteins | sample SiratroredBW_FD_187528 | JGI IMG/M metagenome (GOLD analysis project Ga0209700, IMG submission 187528) | Root nodule microbial communities of legume samples collected from California, USA - Siratro red BW (SPAdes) (version 2) | ecosystem: Host-associated > Plants > Roots > Nodule | place: USA...
TCCACACTCAATCTGATAACAAAACAATAGTCAGATTGTTCTATAAGCATAGAGTGAATTTAGAGAAAGCAATTTTAAAGAGAAAAAATTATGAATAGAATAAAAAATAAATATTTATTCTCTATTTATATACTTCTTATTTTTTATTCATTTAAAACTTATTTTTAAATAAAACTCAAATTTTACAAAGTTTCTAATATTTATTTAAAAATTTGATTCTAAATAAAACACCAATACGATACTATTTAAAAATTTGAAAAGAGGACTTATATATTGAAAATTAAAGTACATCTACCATAGTTTTCTTTCTCATTTTTCTTAGAATTTTATTTCATGATTAATCCTCTATGCTCTGTGAGTCGGCAAGGATATTTTATTGGCAGCATCTTCATCCTCACCACATTTTCTCTAAAAGAAAGAAGATGCCTTGCAAATGGTGGTTCCGCTGATATCTCCAAATACTTTGGTTTTATTTGGTAAGAAAGAGAAGAAGTAAAAGAAGAAAGAGCACCTAAATAAAATAATGAGTGAAAAAATATAATAAAGTATTTTTTTATCCTTCATGAAAAAAAACATATAAAGTCTTTTTTTATTCCTTCAATCACTTTGTACATTATCAACTACGACACATCTTTCAATGTTTCTTCATTTTTTTTGTGTGGCTTCTAAACTAGCGAAGTTCATCTGATAACTCTTTTTCAGACAAATAGCCATAAAAGTGTAAATTGATGTGATATGATTTATAAAAGAACGAAATTCTTATTAAATGCTAAAACATGTGATAATTATATTTTATTGTTAAATTTTATAAAACATTTTTTCATCAAAATATTTAAAGGTTAACATGTCACTAAATTATATTTTATAAGAATCAGCAGGACATTAAGTTATAGATGTAAAAATTAATTTGTATTCCTTTACACATTTAGGACAAAATTAGATTTTTTTTTGTCTTTCTTAAGGATTAAACTCTCACCAACTTATACACTCAGAACCAAAATTATTTTTTAGCCTTCTTTTTTTCTTAATTGTTATTATTAGAACACATTTATTGTTTCAAGGACTAAACTCTGACCAACTCATGCAATGGTTAGCCAAATGATTTTTTAGCCTTTTTCTTAATTGCTATTACTAAGGTATTGCATACACAATTCCTTTACATTTAAAATGACACTATTTTCATCATATTTAATTTATATTTTTACTCGGATATTTAAATACATTTGCTCACTTTACCATCCCATTTTCATTAACATGTACAATATATAGAAAGTTGGTTTAGTAATAAAAACGAAATGAAAAATAAATAAATTATAAGTTAGAAAAAAATTTAACATATTAACTGATACTATTTATTAATAAAAATATTTTTTTCCCAAGATGCTTTTGTATGTATAAGATTATAAATTGCAAAAAAAAAAAAAAATGTTCGAATAAATTTGTTTACATTTAATTTATTCTAAAAAAAATCTAAAAACACTCCTAAAAGAAACTGGTTAAGACACTGATTAAACTTTGTTTGGATATCACTATAATTTCCATTTTTGTCTCTTAACTTTTTTTCACAAATATATATACATCTGCATTGTTCACTCATTTTCCATAGCTTGTAAGGAGTTAAGCAAATATGGCCAACTCTCAACTTCAAAAGCTTGAAACTAATGTTCATCTTGCAGTACCTGCTGAGCAATTATTTGATGTTTTCTGCAACAAGACACACAATATTGCCAAAATTTTTCCTACAAAAATACAATCCATTGACCTTCTTCAAGGTGAATGGGGCACTGAAGGATCCATCATCTGCTGGAACTTTCTTCATGGTATGACAACTATGACTTTCAAATTTTATCAACAAAATGTTGGAACCTCTTGCTTTTTTCATTTATACAAGATATATATTTTAACTTTTAAAATAACTGTAGATTATGTTATACAGCCATGTTAGAACCTTGAAAAAATATTATTAATGGTTGAAGAGTTATTTGTAGTATATTTAAGTAATTTTATATATTTAATTATGGCTTTGGGGTTAGTTAATTAGGGTTCTTGTTGGGAGACCTAATCTAATATGTTTCAAGGCATATACTTATATGAAAAATATTAAAACAAATGGACAAAATAAGTTGAATATTACATTCAATTAATTAATTGAATATTTGGCTATATATTAAAATTCCAATCGTTTTAAATCAAATTGTTGTCACTGAATATAGAAAAAAAAATTGAGTCAACTCCAATTACTTGCAACCCTTGGGGCTAGATATGTTCTATGACTATTATGATAAAAAAATAAGTGTGTTTTTCTGTTTTATGCATGAGAACAGGGGGAAGAAATTGTGTGGCTAAGGAGGTGATTGAAGGCATAGACAGGGAAAACCACAAAATAAGGTTCAAGGTTATAGAGGGAGATCTGCTGGAAAATTACAAGAGCTTCAAGTTTATAATGAATTTTATTCCAAAGGAAAAGGGAAGTGTTACGAATTTGGTTCTGGAATATGGGAAACAAAAAGATGTCATTCTTGATCCTCATACCATGATACAACTTGTAAATGAAGTGATAAAAAAAGTTGGTGCTCATCTTACCCAAGTCCAGAACTAAATCACCACAGAGCTTATGTCTAATAAATAAAAGTTGATGTCTTATGGGCCTTAATTGCACCTTAATGACATCAATTATATGTGAAACTATGACTAAAATGTGTGAGTTTATGTTGTTGTATTATGTGTGATTGTGTCTTATGAAATATAATATGTTTGGAATCTCCTTTACCTTTGTCATTTGTTGAAAACCCTAATTATTCTTAGTGCAATTTCTCCAAAGTTATTTCTAAAACATGGACACATACTAAAATTAATGCAAATACATTTAAGTTAAAATATCCAACCATCAACCTAGCTTAGTCCACTAATATTATCCAAATCAGAATAAAATATTAAATATTTAAATAATAAATATCAAGAACCAACTATTAGAATATTAAGCTAAAGAGTTAAACTATCACTACTTAAAAAGCTACTAGACATATTAAGTCAACCAAATCGTGTTCACTTTTTCACAGCATCACGTATTTTTATTAAATGAGTAAAATTATTTTAGCTTAAGGTAAAATTTGCAGTTTTTAGATAGGTCCCTAACTGGGTAAAATTATATTATTTAAACTAAGTAGAAAAAAAAAAAAAAAACTTGTCTGTCTAAAGTGAGTTAAGAAAAAAATTATCTTGTGTAGGGTGTAAATTATTTAATTAGTTGATCTTAATCTCAGCTTACCGTAAAAAAGTATGAGATTCTTGAAAAGAAAGATGTTATTTATGGAGGCACTGATTACAGGAAGAATATTTCAAGTATTATTTCTTAACAATTAATAATCAACAAATGTTGGTGTCCTATTAATGAAAATATTTTTTTTATATTTTTAATATAATTTTAAATTAATTATCTATAATACGTCTTCCAACTTTTTTATTTTAATATATATTTATGTGTCATTATATTTTTTATTTTATTATAATTAATTCCTCTATCTACATTAATCATATTAAGAATAATTGAAAAAATTACATTATCTTAAAATTTTAAAAATAGGCATAAAAACATTTTTTATTAAAAAATAACAATTAAAAAAGATCGAAAATATATCTTTGAAGTTGTGCAAATACACACCCTTAACTTTAACAGGGTTACAAGTAAATATAATGTGGTTTTGCATTTATCTCTATTTTTTTTTTATATTGAGCCCACTGAGATTATCAGTTTTTATATTTTCAATTAAAATATGTAATTTATTTGAATATATATATATATATTCAATTTAATGATAATATATATAATTTTAACAATATCACGTTCTGAAATAAGACACCGTGTGCATAGGAAAAGATCTAATTATGTTTAGAATCCTTTCCAATTAGGTCTAATATTCTCTTAAAAGTATATTTTTTTAAAATGTAATAAAACAAAAAATACTTTATATAACATAATATTATATTTATATTTATAAATATATTTAATTTATATATATTTTATAATTTGACTCCACCTAATGTTAAATTTAGTATATTATATTAAGAAATATGGACAAAAAGTAAACTTATCCCTTGGTTGCTAATATTTGTTTATTACTCTGCATATAAAATTATTAAAAGATAAGTTTATATATAGTTTACGAAACTCATTAGATAACAAGTTTTTGAATAAATAAACTACTATGTTATGTTTTATATAAATAGTTGTATATAAATACACACAATATTTTACATGATATATAAAATAGTTACTATTATAATTAAAATAAATAGCCTTTCAAGTCTTCCTGCAAAGCAAACCCAGTCATATCTCTAAAAAATGGGATAAATAAACTGGATTTAGACTTTACTTTTTTTAACAATACCTTTTTTCCTTTATTTTTATTTATTAGTTTCAATTTGGTTCTTTTGTCCTTTTAGTATCAAAATGATCTTTTATTTCATCAAGTTCTACCATTTAGGTAATTTTCATCAACTTCCATGAATAGTGATGAAAAAAATGAAGAAATAGAAGAAAAAAAGTGAAAAATAAAATTGTCTAGATTAGATATAAAAAAGTAAAAAGTTAGATAATTTTTTTTATTATTAATAAATTTATTTTATTCAATATTTTTTAATTTTTATAGCAAATGAACTATAAATTATAAAAAATTACAGCGAATACTTTTACTTTCTATTTTTGTTTTCTTTTTCAATTTTTTTTATCATCTAAAATAATTAATAAGTTCACTCTCTCTAGTTTGAAACTTTTTCTGTCTTTCACTTTTCCATTACTTTCCCGCCAAAATGGCACGGAAGCGCAACAAAGGATCCGTTCCCGGCGTTTTGTGGCGCATGTTCCGCCACCGTGCGCGAACCCTCTCCGACACCGTCACATCCCTGCTCCCTCCTCCGCCCACGCTTTGCCGCTGCGACGGACGCCGTTGCCTTGGCTGCACCCTCGACGCCAAGTCCTTTCTCCTCCGACCCGACGATCCTTCCGATTACCGGAAACTCCTCACTCAGTGCTACGTCGTCGTCTCCGAAAGCGCGCCTTCGCTCCCGTTCTTCCTCCCCGTCTCCGGCTTGCCCCAAGATCAGGTATTAAATCTTAGAGTCCAAGTTTGAGCTACTAGAAATCTGAAAGTTAAGTGAGATATAAGGAAAAAAAAGACCTGAAATCACTCATACTTAGGGTTTTATGTTGAACGTGTATCATAGTGGTTTATATGAGTTTACTTTTTGTCTTAGTGTTAAATATCTCCTAAATAAAATCCTAAGAGTTTCTTTTGTTAGAAGATTTTCTTTCATTTTTTACACATTGTTCAGGATCATATAGCGTTTTAACTAGACACATTACAGAACTGTAAGCATTGTAAGAACCAATAACTCTCCTTCTAAAAAACTGAAAAATAAAAGATAAACAACACAAAACACTGCAATGTATTATAAGAACCTCTTAATCATTAGACTATTAATAACTGACTCAATCTATTAAATTCAACAATTAATTGAAACAATAATTTCTTTTTCTACTGTATCTTTAACCATAGTGCCATGATGACAATATACGTAACTGGGACAAATCTCGCTCCGGTTTTTGTAGTTTTGAATGAGGTTCAAAACCCATATTATTATATGATATCAGAGTTTGTCTGATCCAGTATTGTCTACTTATAATATTATTACTGGTCCAAGTCCAATAGTGCTCAGAAAAATAACCCAAGTCTCACGATCATGTAAATAAATGGGGGACACTACTTACCAATACACCAGATTTGTTGAGTTGGGTTAGGTTCAGAACACACAGTTAAAATGAGAAGGCAGGATGCAGGTTGCTATGATGGTTGGGGGAAAGAGGTATCTGTTATACAGAGAGAGGGGTCTGGGGGAGGAAATATGTCCTTGAGAATTAGACCTAGCTTGGGCAAGGAAACAGAGGGTTTCCTTAATTGTTTTCTGCTAATTTATATTTAGGTTCTGATACTCAGATATCTAATGCCATCCCATAGTGAGATTTCATTCTGAATATTATAGATTATTGTTATCACTGTATTATTTCTGTTTTTGACAGTTTACTTGTTGAAAAATGTAGGATACGCTATCCCCCGTGTTGGGGTTTGATTTTTTGGGTAGAATCCTTGGGATAATGGTTTATAGATACTCATTTTGGCTTTCAGGTTGTAAAGAGGACCATTGAACGGATGCTGCATCAAAGGGAAACAGCAGTTTCCAATGTGTTGTGCTCTGGTTATGATAGGGTGATAAGTTTCTTCCTTTGTGGTGTACAGTTTTTAGGTTATTTGTGTTATTTTTTACACTTGGAAATTGTTCTTTTTTGTTGTCTATGTTGCCGTTTTCCATTGTAAATTCATAATGATGGGCTAGATTAGATATTTCATGGAGTTGTAATTCAATTCATTAGTTACTACCTAAAATGATTTGTTTTATTAATTAAGGCGTTGTTGATCCATAGTTCTTCATCTATGGTTTTGCACTGTGAGTTGAGTGGCTTTTATGCTATTGCTTGTCTCAAGGTGGTTGCATTCTTGTTAACGGTTTTTGTTTGCAAACTAGGTCTGTTATCTGATTTTAGTTAAATACCGAGTGTTGACATGATATAAATTGTAAAATGGAGGAATATCTAAGGATGCGATAATATATAATATTTATTAAGACAAATATGATTTAGGGTGTTTGTTTTCCCGTTTGAACTTCATTGAACGTTGTTTTCCCACTTTCCAAGACAGAAATGGAGAAGGAAGGGATTTCTAGAATGTAGTTATTGGTTAAGCAGATATCTATTATGTCTTTATTACCTCTCTAACTCTCAACTATTATACACAAGCATGTATAACAATTCTAGTGTTACACATGTGTTGTATTCATTTATTTTGTTCATATGCAGAGCAAATGTTCAAGCCATACTGTGGAGCTTTTATCCAGTGCATCTTGGTGTCTTCTGTTAAGCAGGGTATTTGATGATATCAAGATTTTTAGGATCATCATTGTTTAGATTAATGTAGTTTTTATGCTTTATTCTTATCAAAACTTGGTAAAAACTTTCACCGATGCAGGTTGGGGATGAATTTATGATTTACCTACTAAGGAATACATCAATATTCTTGCCAACTCCCCTTGGAAAACACCACCAGGTGGGAGGTCCTCCTATCAGTCGTATATGTTTTGATATGCTCAAGGGTTCACTGAAGTTTGGCTATCAGATATATGGTAAGTGTCTCTTTATCACCTTATGATTTCTGTTATTGCAATATATATATATATATATATATATATATATATATATATATATATATATATATATATATATATGCGTTTAGCATGTTTAAATCCACAATTAGGACCCGCTTACACCAGGTGTAAGACTTACACCAAATCCCAACAATTAATTTATCATATCTGATGGTTTAGATCAGTTCATGGATATGGTTGTAAAATCTTCTCTGATCAAATTTTCAACATCTGTGAACTATCTGAATCATCATATTTGATAAAATTAAAGATTGGGCTTTGGTGTAAGTCTTCTTACCTACATTACACCTGATATAAATGGATCCTAACCCTTAAATCCACCGTATTTCTTAAAGCATAAAGGTTTTGTTATTGATTCAGACTTCTATACAATGGCAGACTGTTGATTAGTATTTGATTCTATGATCTTAAAATTACTGGTCTAGTCATTGAAATTCTTAGAAGATTTTAATGTAAATTTCCACATTTGAGAAATCGGTCTGAAATCAATGAACTGTTGATGTTTTTGAACCAATTTATGGTTATCGTTTCTTTCCTGACAACTTAAATCATTAGTTAGAGAAACGTGATATATTGGGAATCTAAGATGTTGCAATGTTGGGTTTTATTTGCAACAGGCGAGAAGAAGAGGAAGAGAGCTGATGCTGATGATCTACCAGTAGAGAAACGAAAGTGTGATATTTCTTATAGTATCAATGATACTCTGGGCTTTTCAAGTAACCTTGGCGTAACTAATAAGTCTTCAATGCAACCGATCAGGCATCATGGGAGCAGGAATTGTGATGTCAGTGTATCTGAAGTTCCTAAGTCGACAAGAACTGAAACTGTTATAAGGAAGTTGGAGTCTGAAGGAAAACAAGGTTCAAATTGTGTTACACCTAGGCTTGGAAAGCGTTGTAGGCCATTTAGCTGGCAGCGGCGCCGTTCCAAAATGCAAAAGCAGTTAACCCTTGAAGAAAATAGTCTAGATATTCATTGCAATATACTTCCCACTGGTTCAGATACCCTGCGTCCGCCAAACACCAGCAGCTTAAGTTATCATGCAAAGGTGATTGATTGTTTCGATCAAATATTATAGAATGCCGCTTACAAACATTTGTCCTGAAATTTTGTTATGTATTTGATTCATTTCTGTATAAAACTTGTATTCTTCATGTACTCCACACTTTTTTTACTGCATCAATGCAAAATATTGATACTTTTTGGTGTAATGATTTTTATTATTGTATTGATTGATAAGAATTAAGGATAAGGAAATCTTTATGTTGTTTTACTTCTTTCGGATTCAGTGCATAGTGGTGCAATAATGATAATAATTATTTACTCTTTGTAACCATTCAACATTTAGAGTAAGTTAAACTTCTAAAGACATTTCATTGTAATTTGATATTGTAGGTGTTAGATGTTCCTCATTGACTAGGAATATGAATATAGTGCTCCTTATGAGACTTGGGAAATATCCTTCATTTAGATAACCTTGTGGTTGAGTACTTGAGTTGGCCCGTTTCATTTATAACCGGAGGAAATGTAATCTAATCTATTTCCATTATATTTGATTTTTACTGTTGATGGAATCACGTGATATTTTTATGAAGTGCTAGAATAGTCACCTAGTTTGCTACATAATCTAATCTATTTCCATTATATTTCATGTGATATTTTTATGAAGTGCTGGAATAGTTTAGATCGTCTGCTTCCAATAACCATTTGCATCAATAAGTGGTATTAATTCTCTAAAGCTAGAATCTGGCTTGTAGCAGTTTGTACCGTGGTGGAATCCACGAGCAAAAGTAACTAATCACAATGAGAAACATGCAATAAATGCCCTGAAAGTCAGCATTATCTACCATAGACACAAGGTACTTTTTCTTCATAATAGAAAAGTTCATCAAGATAGAAGTGAAGCATAATAATATACCTTAGGTTACAAAGTAACATCATAAAAGGGAAAAGGAATTTGCTTCAGTCATAAGACCTACTATTTTTCTTCGCATATTCTCTAGGCAACCTTTAAAATCCACTAAGCAAAATCTCACAAAAAAGCAACGGAAGCTATCCAGCCTGATGAAAACTGTTGATGGACTTATCTTCATTTCAGATTCTATTTACTCTACGGTAAATCCTTTTTTCAGAATAATGCAGATTATAGTTTTGGAATATGTTAATGAAGGAGTGAGTGTTGTTGATGGTAGGTTGTAACTGCGTTACCAAAAATATTAATGCTGAGTTACAAGAGGACCACAGGGTTTATTTCAATCTTCACCAACAGTAATTTACTATTTGAATGCTGATTTTGTATAACTTATCTTCCAATAATTGTTTATCTTATATTTACATGCTTTTTAAACGTTGTTTAGCTGCAGATGTCATTGCAATGTTCTTGCTGTTTAATCTTGCAATCTCTTCCAGCTGTTCCTAAGAGGACCCATATCCAAAGGCAACCTATTTTCTATAGCCTGGAGTCTTCTCAATCAGTTCTTCCAAAGAAAAGTATCCACCATGTTAGAGATATGATTTGGTTACATTAAAGAGGGAAATATCTTAGCAAACATTTCTCATTATTAGTTATTGTTTTGTTTTTTATTACTATATCTCTTCTCATTATAAATAAGAGTACTCATATGTGTACAAGACACTCAATTACCAGAAATCCTCTCTATTCACCAAAGCTAAGACCTTCAATGTTGTACTTGTCTGTTCCTGGAATTGGATTTTTTGGGTTCCATTCATCAGTGATACTACTTTAATACTTTATATGGAATTGCTCCTATATTTACCAGCTCAAACGTGAACTGTTTTATGAATTCGTACACAATTACTTGCTCTTCAAGTTCCTTATAGACATTATTTTACCCTAGTATTATAGACATTATTTTACCCTATTATAATAATGTTATAAGAGCCTTATTGTGTTGCTCCTTCTAATTCAAAGATAGTATGCATTTCCTTCACTGATTATCTTCAGATATTTTATATTCCTTAAAGCCAAATTTGGCTTGTTCAAAGCATCTCATTGGCAATATTTTTGGCTTCTCAGATGTAAATGTGAGTGCTCAGCCAACGTCTTGTTTGCACAGGAATGACTCATGTCTCATTGACTCTGAATGCCTGTAAGTTCAGGCAGGCCCTTTTTATTACAACACTTTCTTAAATTTGAATGGTATTACACTTTCAATTTTAAATCATGGATAAGGTCCCGTGTTATTGCCCTGTAATCTGTTCTCATAATATCTTTGAAGTTTGTTTTATTCTGCTATCCAATTATCTTTCTGCTTTGGAACTTGAACTTCAAGATGCTGCAGACCTGATTTAAAACGTTCCTACAACTGTTTTAGAAGATGGTTTAATTTCAAGATTCAACATTTTTCCTGATAAGTTTCTATCAAAGGCTTCTTAAAGTGTTAATGCTACCACACTTTGCTATCTTGGGTGTTTTCATGGCAATTAAAGAGGGGACCTCAAACCATTCAGCAGCCTACTTGGGCCCAATTGATGTCTTTGAGTTCTTATGACCTTTTTGGCCTTACCATTCTATATTATTGACTCAATGGGCAGAGCTATCTCTAGTGGGTACACTTTGTTAGGAGAAGCTTGAAGGGCGTAAAATAGCTGAATCACAATGAAGGGAAGGCCCCAAGTGAGAGCAATCCAACGTTTGGCAAGGGAATAATGAAGACTTTTTAACTTTTTGTTTGGTTCAATTGTTATGGGAAAGGTTGTCAAACTCTAGAATGTATGTAAAACTTGAGGAGTTTATGTAGACTCTTGTAAACTTGCAAGAGTTTACTTAATATAAAAAAGTGCTTAATTATATTTTTACTCTTTGAAAATTGGTGTGAATTATCTAATTTAAGTTGTAATCATTTAAAAAAAATTTGGTGCTCTTTCTGCAGGTATCACTCTCTTGTTAAGTGGTTTAAGCATCTCATTCGTAGGACAAGGTGTTGCCAGCATACAAAACTCTTGAATAAGCATTGTGTTTTTTCGTCATTGGATAAAAATACAAGTAGAAGATCATGTTCCGGACTTAAGGTTGTATTTTTTCCCCTTTTAGAATACTAAAATGGTAGTCGGTTGATTAAAGAAGTTTCCACTTCCTTGGTGAGGTTATGCATAACTTTCCCTAGAATTCTCAGTTGATGTGCATGGGTGCATTTTCTGTTCAAGTTGAAGATTCACGTATAGTATCTCCATAGTACTTGCAAGTTTGTAGCTTTTTCCTAATAGTTATGATACTCTTACTTTTCCATATTCATAGAAATATTGTATACCTTTGAAACTAAATTTTTACTGCAGGACAATGAATCAGAGACAAATTTGCACAAGAAATATCAGGAGTTTGGTACTAAAGACTGTGTGGATACTTTGGAAGCAATATCTTCACAATCTGATGCATTTAAGTCATACTGCTCAAAAAGTCAAGTTGTATCTTTCATATGGGCTGTTTCTAGGAGTTTACTTCCTTCGGAACTATTAGGTACTCCTCCTGCTTGGAGAATAATGAGGAGAAATATTTCAAAGTTTGTACACCTACGAAGATTTGAGAAATTCCCTTTAAAGCTATGCATGCACAAACTTAAAATATCATTGTTTCCTTTCTTATCAAATAAATATTTCTTAAATAGTCAAAATGCCCGTGTTCTAAAGTATATACATGGGCAAAATGAATTCTTTCAGAAAGAATTCAAGAATAGGAATGATGCTGTGCATGTTGTCAAGCGCAAGCTATTGGAGAAGTGGATCTTCTGGTATTTCTCTTGTCTGGTTGTACCTTTGCTGCAAGCAAACTTTTATGTTACTGAAAGTGAGAAAGGGAAACAAGATATTTACTATTATCCAAAACCAGTTTGGGAAAAGTTGGCTGCTAACACTGTTGCTTGCTTTGGAGACCGGAGATACAGTTACCTGGATGATGTAGCTGTACATAATATTCTTAGAGGTAGACCATTTGGTTTTTCAAAACTTAGACTTCAACCAAAAGAAAATGGAGTAAGGATGGTGGCAAATCTGAAAGGTTCTTCAACGATGCCATTGCCTTTGTCCACTATGGGAGTTTGGAATTGTGGAACCCAAGGGAAGGTAAACCACCAGAAAATCAATCATAAACGTTATCCATCTGTAAATTCTGTTCTTCGTGATGCCCATACTATTCTAAAAGGAATTTTGTTCGAGAAGTCTGACAAGCTAGGTTCTTCGGTGTTTGACTACAATGATGTCTACAAAAAGCTATGCCCATTTTTGGTTGGCCAAAAGAAAAAAACAGGAACTATGCCTAATTTATTCATTGTTACATCTGATGTGTTACAAGCATTTGATTCTATTGATCAGAACAACCTTCTTGGCATAGTTAAAAATGTTCTACTGAAGGATGAATATTTTCTTAAGCAGTATGATCAAGTTGTTTGCACAAAGAAGTCTCTGTGGGTTCAAAAGCAATTTACAATGTTGGATGAAACAAGCAACAATGGTCACACACGATTCACTTCATTTACATCCTTTCATTCCCGGCATTCTGTCTTTGTTAACCAGGTATTATTTTTCATCGGAGAAAGTCAACAGGGTGTGTATACTGCAAGTCACGTCATCATCGATTCTGTTTAATTTTTTGTCACAAGTTTACACATTCAAGCATAAATGTATAAATATGATCTTTCTCTTCCTCCTATATATGATTAATTAGCATGTGGACTGGGTATTAGAGATGTATATTAATTTAGGCTGTCTTTTTGTCCCATATTGTCTGTACACCCATATTTTAGCTGAGAAAGGCACTAAGATTACTCATGTCTTAGTTTTTGCTTTACTTTCAAAGAAATTGTGGTAAATTCTCAAAGTATATGATTATTTATGTCCAATAAGTTTTACTTAAAAGATTCCTTTACTATGCTCTTTTTAAACTTGTATATTATATCAGGAACGATGTAAGCTTGTGAAAAAGAAACTTCTGTTTTCATATCTTACGGAGCATGTGAAGCGCAATGTGTTGCAGTTTGATGGAAAATTTTACTTGCAAGATGTTGGTATTCCCCAGGGAGGAATTTTGTCATCTTTGCTTTGTTCCATATATTATGGACATTTGGAGAAACATGTAATATTTCCATTTCTTGAAAAGACTCTTGAATCTGGTAGCTGCAAGGAGAACAATGATGGTCAAACCAACTGTGATGATAAAGTCTCATCTTCCTCTTACATGCTGATGCGATTTATTGATGATTTCCTTTTCATATCAACCTCTAGAAAGCAGGCAGATAGTTTTTTCTCCAGGCTACAAAGAGGGTTTCGTGGTTACAATTGCTACATGAATGGGAAAAAGTTTGGTGCGAACTTTGATGTAGAACAGCTATCAGGTTCCTCATTGAACAGGGTTTATGTGGGTGAAGATGCTGCTACTTCATTTCTTAGATGGAGTGGTCTTCTTATCAATTGCTCCACTATGGAAATTCAGGCTGACTACACTAAGTTAATATTCTTTATAAGCATTTTGATAGATCTGATTGTCATAATTAGCATTTTTGATAGATAGACATCTTCTATGTTTATTGATCATTAATGTTTGAGTGTGGAGTTTCAAAGTTTGATAAGATTGTTTGAGTTCTATTACAAGATTAAATAAACAGATACCAAAGTCATTTTTCAGTTGATGGAAGACATGTAGCAAATTATTATATACATCTTTTTTTATTTCAGTTAACGGCGTTTAGTTTAACACTTTAGTGGTTTAGGGACTTGGTTATTTGAATTCCATGGTACTGTGAATGAAGATTACCGAATGGTTGAGAGGATACCTTGTTAGATCGGGATAAACAAAAGAAAACAGTTCACTGATAAGTTATTGAGGTAATCCTCTAGTGAGTCTTTAAAATTAAAAACAAAACATAAGTTGACTCCAAACATCTGTTTTACCATCTGTAGTTTTTAACCGGATTAGTAAAATAACTTTGTAAGCATAACATACTTGTTTGTCTAAGTTTACTTGTGGTTAAGAAATGTTTCTACACTTATTAAACTGAAATCTTAGGTTTTAATCAGTTAGTTTCCTGTTATGGAGTTTCAGATGTGAAGTAAGGATATTTAGTGAATTATTTCGGTAAGAATTTCACAGGCAAAGACTTTTGCATGACTGAATTGTAATTGATAATCTGTTGATCTGTTGTCAGAAATAGGATTTTTGGGGAGGGGTTAATTTTATAATTGGAGAAGTCTAAGATTATCCCGTCTCTTGTAAGATGCTCAATTTCTACTGAAATGTGTTCAGGATGTTTATTATTTATGATGTGAAATATCTTTTGGTTCTTTCCTTGAAATAAGTAGTTCCTTGTGCCTAACAGGTACTTGGGTAACCATTTGAGCTCGACACTTACTGTTCGCTGGCAAGGTAAACCAGGCATTAGTCTTAAGGAGAAGCTGCGTCTCTTTCTAAGACCTAAATGCCACCCCATATTCTTTGATTCAAATATAAATTCAGCAGCTGTTGTCAGATTAAATATTTTTCAAATATTTTTGTTATGTGCAATGAAGTTTCACTGTTATATTCGGGATCTATCATTCATCTGCAAACTTCACAAAAGATATTGTTCAAACATTATTCAGATATCTTTCAGGTATGAATGTAATATGATGATCTTACCTTTGAGATGATATTAAGACTGCCTTTTCTCATTGATTTGATTGACTTTTCTAATTAGAGTCTACTTTCTCGGATGTATTAGCACCTAACATACACATGTTTATACTGTATGTTTTTCTTTAAGTTTGTGTAATTATACGTCGTTAGTTGACAGATGGATCTTAACCAGTCTATTAGTGACAGCTGGATCTTACTACTACTAGTCAGTTAGGAAACTTATTTAGCTTAACTCTCTGGAAATACTTTAGTCAGCACCCTGAACTTTTATCTTTTTTACTTTTCATAATCAATAGAACGTATTATGTAGTTTTCTTTCTGAAGTGTCTAACCTATTATTTCTCATCAAACTAATGCTCTGCACGAGTTCTCAATCAAATGATTATGTATTTCTTTCTGAATACTTCAACTCTATAAAGTACAACCATTAATCAATTTTCTTTCATGATCAACTTTCAGATATATGCATCTGCTGATAAAGAAAATGATGTGCTCCATGAGTCTTAATTCAGATGTGCAGCCGATTCTCGAGTTGGAGAAGGAAGAAGTGGAATGGCTTGGATTCCATGCTTACATACAAGTACTCAAGAGAAAGCAATCACGTCATAAGGAGTTGCTGGCTGTTTTGAGGTCAAGATTGTTATCACATAGAATGTCTGGGAGGGTGTCACCTGAACTTAAATATGCGATTGATACCAAAAATTCCTCTTTGCTTTGGGACATCAAGTATTAGCTATTAAAGGTTAGTTTCGATCATTACAGTAGTTCTGTGTTGAAATATTTCATTGCAAGTTCTATGGGGTCATCAAGAATCCGGATAGATTGATGAACCCTAACCAAAACACCCCCTTCGGTTTGGATAAACTGGTTAAATCAGGTCTACAAGAATGTAACCAAACATCATTAAGGTCATACTCATACAGTCGAACCAGTCGAGTTCAACCTGTCTGGAACTGCATTTTTTTCTTCTATGAATAATATTTAAAAAAATTTAAATACTTGTATACACAATCTGAAATCTCCTTATTTTATAATCTAATTTTCTATGTTAAAATTTTAGAAAACATATACATATATACATACATAACCAATATCATATCCTGACCTAAATTTGATTGGTTTGTTTCAAGCTTAGTTTATATTATTGAGAAACCTACCCAATTTTACCTGACCATAGTTAATTGGTTCGAGCATTTTTCCCCTTCACTCGGATACAAGCCTACTCTTACTTTAGGCCTGTGGCATTGGGGGATAATGCAATGTTTTATACATCGTGTCCTTGTTTAAAAATAAATTTCACTTATTATGTAAACAAACTATTGCAAAACTGAATAACTTGTCTAAACTTTATTTTTTTCATGGAAGATGTGCATTTTAAAAAATTGCTACTTTTTTAGACATAGTTGAACACTTTGGCAGCAAATTTTCAGCGTGATTAGTGATTAATTTTGAAAATGGAAAGAAAAAAACGATTACATACTGATAATTGTTACATTTTGAAATGCCCTTTCTTGCAGGTAAGAGATAACCCTACATGATAGCTTTTGATAACTTGCCTCGGGAATGCTCTTACAGTTTTTTGGGTATATAGTTACATGATGCTGAATGGTAAAATTGGTTATTATATCTGGCACAAGGTTTTCTTTTACCTGGCTTTGACTCGGAGAGAGTCCACTTTATGTCTAGTTCAACAGTAGAAAAAATTACCAGAAGAAGGGAGTTTTGAATGGTGTACTCCTTTGGTTTTATAGTTACATATCATATGCAAATATGCTTCTATTATTTTGTAATGTTGTAAACCAGGTATATGAATGGTAAACAATGAACAGAACAGGTACAAATTATAACATGGTCTGACTTACATAGCTTGGTGAAAGAAATATCTATATGATCAAATGAAAATTAGAAAGGTTAGATGTCGAATGCTCGAGCCTTAGGGCTTGGTTGGATATAAATTTGAAGTGCTTTTAACATTTTTCTCTTGTACAAATAGTCTTATTTTCGAATAAAAGCTTTTAGTAACACTTTCGACTTTGTATCCCAACATACTCTCGATAACAATAATAACTGTAACTTTTTTAGGGAAAAAAATGAGAAGCTAATAGTTTATTTTAATTAGATTTTGAACTTTTTTTTAGCTTCCAGTGCATTTAGAAATTTAAGGAAAAGTGTGTTTTGCATTTACAATACTTATATAAAACTTAAATTTTGCATTCAACTAATTAAATTGATAGACTGGCTGTGATATCTTGTAGCAAACTCTACTCTTATTTCAGGGTCATTGGTTCGAGCCTGCGATGGTTAAAATATGCTTGTTCTTTTGGTTCAACATCGAACTCCATTCGGTCATTTATCTGGTTTGGAATCCAACTGATTAAACTGTTCACGTCGAACCCATTTGTAATCAGAGCTCTGTCTCTGCAGTTTCTTTTTCTATATAAATATTTAAGTATTTCTCTTTATTCAGCAATCAGTTTGGTTAAGCCGTGAATAGAGTCTCCTGTGAAACTATTATTACTATCTAATCATCTGGCTGTAACTAAAATGGCTGATTGCTCTCCTAAAATTAGATACGGTGTCAGAGCATAACATCTTTATTTTATAAATTTATGTTATTTCTAAGATTTCATGATAACTTTTCCTTCTGAATTTAGTATGAAAGAAAATTACTTTTAAAATCAAAATATTTTTATTTTATTTTTCTGATTATTAAATTTTAGTTTATCTCTACATATTTCGATAAAAAGATCTTACAAATCCAAATCCTAAACTTCTCCGATCGAAATACAAGCTTAATACCCTGTAGAAAGAAGTAAATTGAAAAAAATTTAAACATTACAGGTAGCTTTTCTTTTAACGGTAGTACCCAACCCAGAAAACAACACTTCAAACCTATCATGCTCCCTGTAAATCTAGGAATTCAACTTCTCTATATCGATTTATAAATTCGGAGTGAATAATAATCGTCGTTAATTAAAATTATAGAACCCTACGAACTTTTGTACATAATGTCTGCAAAACTAAAATCATGAAATCTTACAATAGAAAAAAAGTAGCTGTTAGTCTGATACTGATTAATAATACCCATCCAACGCCTACATACAGACTTAACTTCCTTTGCTTTGCATTAGGATGCATCGTTACTACGTATCCGGATCATGACAGACAACACCCACTAACTAAAACCTCTTCAAAATTCCAAATCAAAATATATTCAGATACACTGAGATGGCAACAAAGCATAACAAGAAGTTGGAAAGAGGTAGCTTTTATTTGCAAAATGATGGCATTCCATCCCATAAAATTCTGTACCCACACAATTTATAATGAACAAGAATGTAAGTTAAACCATGACAACACACAAAATGTTGTCTTTTAGATATTGGCAATGGATACGGGTTCTCGGAGGATCCTCTCCATCTGTTGTGCCCTAGTCTTAATAGACATGTCAAAGACCTTCTGGCTAAATTCCAGCACAAGACCACCAAGTATGCTTGGATCAATCTGAAAAAAAAAAGGGGAAAAAAATCCCAAATTAACAACTTTAACTCAGGAGACGCACACACATAATCTCAGGTGGAAAAAATTTCACACTAGTACCTTCTGTTCAAGATGAACCTTTGCTCCAGAACCTATTATTTCTTGAAGAGTCTCCTTCAAAGCCTTTTCCTCTTCAGGGGGAAGAGCCTGGCATAAAAATATAGTTAGGTCAGGGAATAAACACTGTTGTTCAGCGACATAACATCATATCACATATCCAACTAAGCATCCAAAAGCCAATGTTAATATAATTTCACAAAACACCAACATACCAAACTACAGATACTAGTATATGAGCATTTAGACAGTCTACAGCCGGAACTAATAAGCAATAAAACACCAATTATCTGTAGGTGTAAAGCATGCTAATATACTAACTCTTCTTTAGAATTGGATATTAACATGCTAAAATTTGACTACGTAAACATACTCTAAAAGGTATAACACTACTTACAACAACAGTGGTCACAGTCGCTTTCACCTCTCCCTTGTATGCCATTGCCAACTCCGTAAACCTCTTTGCAATGGTGTCTATGTTTTTAAGCCGTCCATTCTCAGCAACAATAACTTCACAACCAAAAAATAATAATCAATGAACCATAGTATAAAAAAAATGTAGCTAGCATCTAATTAGTTCAAGATTAATGAGACGGTTTGAAGTGCTAAAGAAGTGGCACCAAAGTAACTATCAGTCTCCCAAAGTCTCCCAAGACATGAGTTCCAACAAATACCATGGCATGTAACCTTGAAGTCTAACATTATTATAATACAAATTTTATGTTTCAACCAAAATGCAACAACTTTTTCAATATTGCTCCTTTTTTATCTAATTAGTAGTCTATTGTTTAGATTTATGCATACATTTTTTATTTATTTTATGATTTATTAAGAAATTGAGACAGAGATCATTTTTGCAAAGTATAAAGGTGGATGTAACCAAATTGATCAAGGCAGTGGATGGTGAATCCACCATGCACAGGTTCAATTTCCGTTGTTTCACCACATCTATCTATCTTCTATTTAAATACTGATACATGCAAGAACCCTGTTAACACAGCCACAACACAACCAGAGAAGAAAAGAGACTCAGAGATCAGAACGTGAAGCAGCAACAGAAATCAGAGAGGAAAGAAAGTGTTGTGAGCTAAATAAAAAAGAGATAGGAAGGGTTGGGCACAAGAGATAAGAGAGGGGAACTAGTGCCCAGAGGCAGAGAAACAATTATTACATGGGAAAGGGTTGTGCAGAGACATTAGGCCACAAAACATGCAAAAATTGGGCTATTTTTGCACACCACTTCAATGATATGTCTGCCACCTTGGAGGAACTGTCCTGATCATTTCACATATGTCTGCCACCCATCTTGACACTGACAGGAGGAAAATCGTGTATCATCAAACAAGTTGACACAATATTTTGACAGTACTGGATGTCATAGAGAGAGAGAGATTGTCATACTTCACACCTTTTATTTTTGTGTAACATTCCCAAAAAGTATTATTCAAGATGGCCAAACTCATATAATTAGCATAAAGTCAGCTACGTAGAATAGGTCCAGCTCGAGCATCAAGGTAGTGACATAAGTTTAGCATCTATACTAGGAGCAATACAATGTGAATTAAGAAAGGAGCACGTGACTAAATTCTTTTATTTTTCCTTAATGTTTTGGCGTGATTGCCATTACCCAAAAAGGGTCACAGTTTTATAAGGGTTAATGCGGGTGAGGGGATATCTGGGCGTTCCTGTTGTTTTATACTTTTTCAGCTAAGGGTTTGAGCAGAGTATTTATTCTCTGAAGCACTTGCTCTGTGAGGGGAGGTTATAGTCTTGCAGTAATCCTCCCCAATTCCATCTGTCAGTAATACAAAATTACAGATGTTTCTCTCCTTGGTATATTATTATTGGTCCAATCTGCCAGATACCATGGTGTACAAAGGATATGCTATGGAAGCCAAGCTTTCAGCTCTAGAAACTAAATTTCAAAAGTTGGAATTTTCTGTAACAGCATTGCAAAATGATGCAGTCCAAGAGACCGAGGCTAGATTATCCAAGCATTGGAAGAACCCAAAATTCTATACTGAAATAAAGTGGTGATGTGACAGCTCAGGGAATATTGCAGTTAGTTAGTATCAATCCTAATTACATCAGGAACTTAGTTCGATGGCATGGATGACAATCAGAAAGTAAAGAAGTGAAATTGCCTTCATTTTACGGAATGCCCGCATGGATAGTACGCTGAAACTAAGTTCACAAAACCCACCTTCAACTAAACTAAAGGCCACATTGGCCAATGTGTCAATGGAAGGTCATGAAGTGAACTGTGGAATGCCAATCCTGAGCTTCCATGGTAAAAACTAAGGGAGGCTCTCTTGGTGGATTTAAAATATTTCAACACACAGAACATGCATAAGCATCTAGCAGCATTTACAAGAACACTTGGTGGCTAAGTATGTGAAAATGTTCAAATACTTGGCTTCGAGTGCCAAGGCTGCCTAAGAACATGGCTCTTGAGAAAGTACTTGATATTTTAAGAATAGTTGGAGGGTAAAAATAGTCTTTGACAAAATAAGGAAACAAAATAGAGGCACCTCCCTTTATATATTATTATTATTATTATTCTAATATTATTGTAGATTAAAGACATTAATTATATATTAGTACTTAAAAAACTAGAACATGTGTTTCAATGTTTTATAACTCACGCAGACAAAGCTAACTAGAAAGAGAGCACTGAATTCTGGTGATTCACACTTATGCTGTCAATTAACAGTAAGTTTCATATGACTGGAATCAACATTGGAGACAATTGGGTAATCAGGAGCTATATTTTAAGTAAAATTTCCAATCAAGGGAAGTAAAAAGAAGATGCAAATATAAAATCCACTGAAAGAAGTGAGTGCTTAACAATAAGCTGAGATAGCTGCCACAGTAAAATGAGAATGATTACTAATGTAATAATAGTACAAAAAAATTAGCTTACACTCGCATAATATGTCCAATATAGATATATAGAAGAACAGGAGAGAAAAAACTATTACTTCTTTCAGGATTAATGCTCTAAAGTCAGAAGGAAATTCACAACTGCCATACCAACTAGAGTATTGAAGGCTTATCTTACCAAGGAAGTTCTTTGTCACGTCTGAAAACTTAGCTTCTCCACAAATCTCCTCGATGACTTTCACTCTAACATCCTTTTTCACAGACAAATCCTTTATAAACTGTGAAAATTTGGAACTGCCCTTTATTGCCTCAACAAATTGCAGAATCTCAGACTCAACCTTTTCGATTGCATTAGCTTTCACAGATGCAATGTACAAAGCAGAAGCATAGTTTCCTGAACCTCCAAACAAGGCCAAAGGGACCTAAAAAGCAACAGAAGAGAAAAAAAGACAAGGAAAAACTAGATCAAACCATTTCTACAAAATACAATCACCCCTAACTGAACACATTATCAAAAAGAAGAATCTTTTGGCTACCCAAAGGTATCTCCTTCCAAGGCAATCCCAATCGACACACCAAATATAAATAACCACAGCAGGGATTCAAAACATATTTCCCCGCACTGTGAAGGACTATTCCCTTCTGCTAAATACAACCACTCCATTCAACAAACTATTTAACCTAAAACAATCGATGTACACAGTTTTCCACGCATATTCTTTTCTTCAATGAATCACACACAAGAAATCACAACCCAAGACCAATGCACTCGATTACCTTAACTTTGTTGTCCTTTGCTCCCGGCACATTGGCATAATTTCTGGAGGCCTGTACAAGAATAGGAACGAAACGAGGACAAGTTAAGATTCAAAATATAAAAATGCTGAACAACGAAAAATCGTAGATTTAAAAAAAATCACACGAATTGAGGACAAATCGTAACTAAGATTGAGATTGTTTGCTTTAAGATTCTTACGAGGGAAACGGAAGGGGCAACGATGGATCGGTGGAGATTGGATCGGTGGGAAGTGAGGGCGGTGGATTTGTTGAAGAGGGAGATTCCCGATCTGACGCGGTTGCACAGTGCCATCACTGCAAAACCCTAATTTTCTTTGAGTCAGCGATTTTGGTTCTGTCGTTTGGGAGAGAAACAAAGGCAAAGAGGAACTGAAGCTGAATAGGGCTAATGAAGACTCAGTAACTTTTAAGAATTTTATTTTTTTTCTAATTTCTTTGCTTTTTTACATTTAATGGATTAAAAAAATTACAACAATTATGCATTTTATTAATTTCCATAGTTTAAAAATACTACATTGAGTTTCTCTTACAATAGAAGTTACTTTAAATATTAAAAAAATGTCTTTAATAACTGCTGTTATTAATTTAAATATAACAACAGAAATTATTGTTTGTTATTGTGTTTAGTTAAGTTTTGGGTGCGGGTGATCGTACATTTCTTTGTTAATATAAATAATATGTTATTTCCTGAAAATTTGTTTAATTATATTAATAATTTGTAATTTTTATCTATTGAGAAGAGATACCTAATCATGAAAAGAAATGCTTTAGGTTTCATTCATAGTTTTTTTTTTTTAGATTGGAAAGACAAAATAACAAAGTTTAGTGTAAAAGAAAACTAGACGTGTGCTTCACATGTCTGTTTAAATATAAAAAATACAACTTCAATAAATGAAAAAAAATATATTAAGATATAAATTACGTTTATAATATAAAAATTTATTGTAAATAGTATTTTTAAGATATTATGTAAATTCTTATTTAAATGAACCATGTTAATTAAATTTTTAAATAATTGCTAAATATGTGAACTATTGTAATTTATTAAGTAATTTTTAAATAATTTTATAAATTATATTTTCACATATATTAAATTTCAAGGTAAAAAAATAAAAATAAAGCATGAAATATTAATTTAAATTTATAGTATATCACTACGTTATGGTAAGACGAAAAAAAATGTTTAAAAATAATGAAGTTGTAATTAGTATTTATTAAAAAAATATTAAATAAATTAATTAAGAAAAATATTACAAAAATCAATGTAAATGAAGGCAAAAATAAATATTCAAAAAAAATAAAACTATGAAAAAATAGTTTATTTATGCAAAATTTCAAAAATTATTTTATTTTAATTAATTAGATATGTAATTTGATTGGATTATACAACTTGTTTGATAGCCAATGAGAAAAAATATTGCTAGAAAATTGAAATTGAAACCTGAGACTTTTAGTATTATTATTTTGATATTTTTTTAACCCTTTCTTTCGTGTTGTTGGGAGAGTGTTGACACAATTAATTTGATTTGATGTAGGATTTCTTTTGAAGGCAATAAAACTTCTAAAAGAAATTTATAAACATTATCATATCGTATTGTTTTATCTCTGATTTAAATTTCAAATGATTTTCAATTAAATAGATAAATTTTTGGACATGTTTTAACTTTGGTTTTTATATTAAACCAATTAAGTAAAATGACTATAGTAATGAAGGATGGTCAAACAAACTATTTACAACCATGTAGAAATTTTAGAAAAAAGTTCCTAATTAAAAATTAAGCTATGCCGAATCTTTATTATGATAAAAGGGGATATAAAAGGACATTATGAATAATAAAACTTTGGTGAAAGTAAGACCATGCCTAAAATATAAGATGACCAAAGTTGCATTTGACATTTTAATATTTATGAACTTAATTTTAAAATAAATTTTGAAACATTTTAAAGAATATGCAATGTAATTAGTAGCCCTATAATCTATTATTTAAGGGTTTTCTTGTGAAAAAATAAAAGGTACGTGATAGCAAAAATATAAAAAGATGGGGTTATTATAAAAAATTTGGACATGAGGAATTTAAAGATCCTCGAAGAAGATGAGTGAGTATGAAAGGCTAAATACATAAAAAATTGAAAATTTATATACTTCCTTTTTAGTATAGTTTTTTTAACATTGATAATTCCAAAAATGTATAATGATTTTAATATTTATTTTATTTAAATTTCATTTTCATTTTAACATAACATAATTTCAAATAGTTATACAATAAAATAAAAGAAATTGTTTTATTATAAAAGTATAATTAAGTGGGTTGTAGCTTAAGCCAAAGCCCATTAAAAAAAGAAACTATCTAATTTTATTAATCTTTTATCTGCACATATCAATACAAATTAGATAAAATCAAATAGATATTTAATATGTACTTGTATCAAAATCAAGTCAATGCTTTCTCAATTAACAATTTATCCAATTTTAGGTTAAAAATATCATTATTACAAATGTTTAGGACCATAAACTTCCTTTTTTTTTCATTAAATTGAATCTAATATAAATTTGTATATAATTCTCGATAGTGTTTCATTTCTTCTTTCATGCACACCATGTAATAGTTGTTAATAGTTTTAAGAATTTGGAAAATAATTTTAGTTGTTAATAATTTTAAGAATTTGGAAAATAATTTTAAAGTAAAAGTAATATAATTAAAATAGAATTTAAATATTTTATTATTAAAATAAAAAAATCATATAAATAAAAAAAAATAGTTATTCATGTTTTATTTTAAATTAATCACTATCTCTTTAAAAATCTGACTACATCATTTATCAGATTGACCATTAGAAATCACTTTTGGTTTTGATATGTCTAAGTGAATCCAATAGGACCAACACTATTTAAAGGTGGGTAGCTTGCCCTGCCTATAGTTATGCTCATTTCTTCTTTTAAGTCAATTTTGAGTTTTCTTATTTAACTAGATAAACATGTCTTGTATATAGTGTCTGCGACTCCAAGATTATTCTATGTTAATTCATGATCTTATAAATGTGTTCAGATTATTGATCAAAAATCTTTTATGCAGATTAGGTTATCTTTGCATATTTTGGGATTTGAAACTCTTTTTTCTTAGTCAGTCCTCCAATTAGGGAAAGCTAGATTTGAATCACAATATTACTTAGGTTATAACATCTAATATGAAAGTGACTTGGTCACTTTACTTCAATTTCTAGTAGGAATTAAATGACTAAGTAAAACAGGTGTTGTGCTGAGTTGATAGTTATTATAAACTTTATTAATATTTAAAGTCATTAAGTATGTTGTAGTATATTAACTAAGTATGTTTAGATTGAATAAGATGGATTGGTGAAATTGTGATCATTATTGATCTATGTATGAGTTTAATTTGAACTTTTGTTTGTTGATGTGAATATGTACTTGATTGAACTGTTTATATAACATGTGTGTGTATCTGAGTAGTTGTAGAAATTTGAATAGATCAAGTGACTTTATAAAGGGTGTTAATATTTAAACATAAGTATAAAAGGATCTAGAAAATCCTTTTGAGTCACCTGAACCAGATTAAAAATTTTGCGAATTATGCAGAATTATGCAGACTCGGGCAAAATTCAGAAATTATAAAACCCAAAAGCATTAGCAGCTAGGCGAGCCATACTTTGTGGCCGAATTTGGACCCAATGGTTTGGTAGTTGGAGAACAATGTTAACAAAATTCAGAAAATTAAAAACCCAAGAGCATTATTAGCTGGTGGCAAGACTAAGACTCGCTAGAGGAATTTGATTCCAGGACTTGGTCGTTGGGCGAGCTTAAGACTCGCTGGCAATAATTGCATGTTCTGTATATGTAAATTGTGATTTTTTATAATTTCTAATATGTTATAAAAGCTAATTTTTATGTGATTATATAATATGTATAGTATGGAGTAAGAACCATGTTAAAATAGATTGAGACACGAATTTTTAGGAAAAGAAAATATTATATTGAGATTATTTAGATTTGCGTTAAATTATAGATTTCTCTATAAGGAAATATCTTTATTATACTAATATATTAGATGAAAAAATTTCAAGTGGTGAAAATTAATGTAAATATTTAATTATTTAATACAATATAATGAATGAATTTAATTATTTAATGCACTATAAGAGATGAAATATTAAAGTTTAAGATATTTATAACTTGTTTAAATTGAAATTGAAATTTATATTTAATTTAGCCTTTTACATTTTAAAAAGTTTAATTTAATTCTTTATATTGTTTAAAGTGACTTTAGTCTTCTCTGTCACACTGTTAAGTTTATCATTAAAAAATATATATAATTTAACATTTTAACTGCCAATAATTATTTAAATTTTCAAAAAGTAGAATGTTGTGGAATTGTGAGAAAAGGAGAAAAAGGAAATGGTGGGGTAGGAGAAAAGGAGAAAAAGAGGAAGAGTATTATCTTTCTTTTTTCTTTTTAATTATAGTGGAGGTTAAAAGCTATCACTTGTGTAATATTTTTTTAGATGTGTTGTCAAAATATTCGTAGTTAATTTTAAAAGATTTTGAATCCTTTTGTTTTTATTAACATAGCCTTTTCAGCTGTAACTATAGAATAAATTTTAATATTTTTTAAAAGAAAATATCAATAGTTAATTTTAAGAATAATGTTTTAAAAAGATTTCGTATCCTTTTATCTTTATTAATCTATCCTTTTCATCTATCCTTTTCATCTTTAAATATAGAATAAAATTTAATATTTTTTAATTCATCTTTAACTATAGAATAAAATTTAATTTTTTTATCTTTAACTATAGAATAAATTTATTTATTTTTAAATAAATTATCCATAGTTAAAACGATCTTATGTCATAATATATTCAAAAGTAATTTTTATGTATTACAAAATTTATTATCAGTTGTTTATTACATATATTCAAAAGTATTTATGTCTTACAATTTTAGTTACATAAAATACTTTATTGCCATGCACAAATAATATTTTTAATTTGAAAAAAACATAAACCACATTTTTTTTAATTTATATAATATGTTTCTTGAGCCAGTCCTCTAAGACCTTGTTGGCATATCAACCAAAATTCATAACTGGCATTGTTAAATTAAAACATATCTTTCCTAAAAGAATAAATGAAAAAACAGGAAACAGTGTAACAACCAATTTCTAATTAAGCACTCATGTTAATTCTTTTCCTTTTATATTTAATTATATTAGTTTTATTTTCCCATTTATGGTAGGTGGTAGCAAAGACAATAAACATAAAGTTATTGTACAATAGGAGAAATGAAAATCAAACAAAGATCTAAATCCTCATCTCTAAACCAACCCAAGATGAAAAAAATAACATGATATTAAGTGAGAAATATTATATATATATTCTTTCTTTCTCTTCACTTTGGGTTTAGGTTTCTGATCAGTTTGACAGTTTTCTCAAACTTTTCATAATTTGCTCTCTCTTTTTCCTCTCTTTGGCTGACATAAAGCTCCCAAATTTTGATGCCCCTTTTTCTATCTGTGATCAAAGTTTTGAACTTTGGCTTTCTTTCCATTGATGAGATTCCTCTCTGAGTGGAGGGTGTGGCAGAATTCCAAGGAAAGCAAGAACTATGTTGGTCTTGACAGCGGCTTTCTCAGCTGTTCCTTTGATGCTCTATATTCCACCGCTTAGAAGCTTAAACCAATTTGTAGAAACCATAGAAGACATGGAAAGAGAGTCAAGAATCTACACCAGCAGGATCTTCCCTCACCTGCATGCAGCTTGGACATGGCTAATCAATTGCATACTGTGCAGCACAAGGTAGATATATGCATGCAACAATGGCTTCAACTAGATCTTACTGTAAAACTTTTATTTTTGTTTTCAATCCTTTTGATTTCCATCAAGGAGTTGCTTCAAACTTTTGAGCAGTGTTTTGATCATATTGTGTTCATTACAATTTTTGCACTATTTTGGTATATGAATGCTCCTTTGTGATTCCTTTTTTGTTTCATAGGAGGCATATGAAATGACTTTTATGAATTACCAAATGTGCCTCTTGTTCACCATGCTTTTGCTGCATCCATATGTTTTCAGTTTCAGAGATTTGGAAAATGTTAATTAACTTCCATTTAGAGTTAATAGATTTAATTAGGTACAAAAAGAAATATTTAATGTTATTAATGCCTTTTTTATTTTTTTATTAGAGTTCTTAAAATATTTGGATCCTTGTAACTTCTTCCATTTAATTTTATCAATTATTTTATGTTTTTTATGCAATGAAAAAAAAAATACAACTATAATATACTAAGTTTTTTTTTTTTTGAAAAAAATTTAAATACTTCCTTGGTTTATTTATTTATTAGTTGACATAAGTTGTAATCATAGGTGTCTCTTAAAAAAATGGTTTAGTAAGTGATACCATTGTAGATATGGAATAAATTAGGGGTGTTTATAACTTGAGTTGGTTTAATTTTTTTTATTATTAAAAAGTCATTTTATCGAAACATAAAAAATAATTGTTATCCATAATAAGGTTGTTTTCTTGAATAATCTTGTTATTAATATAATTCGTAAATATTCCATCACAAGGTTTTTTAGAAGGTTTTCTTAAATAAGCCTGTTATTAAAATAATTTGAAAAATAATAATAACTTCCATTTAGAATTAATATATTTTAAAAAGGTACAAAACTAAATATTTAATGTTATCAATGCATTTTTTTGTTATACTTGAGACATTTGGATCCTTATAACTTCTTCCATTTATTTTTATCAATTAAATTTGTATTTTTAGGCAATGGAAAAAAAAAAACTGATATACTAGTTTTTCCCGAAAAAATTTAAATACTTCTTTAGTTGCAACAATCTCTGTCTCTAAATTAAATGGTCTAATAAGTTTTAGATATGAAATAAATTAGAAGTGTTTTTGTTTCAGTTTTTGAATAAAAGTCATCAAATAAATATTAAAACTAAATTTAATTTAATAAATTTGGTTTTCATTTAATATAAAATATGAATCAAACTAATAATTTTTGTGATTCACACTGGATCCATTTTAACGATTTTTATACTATAAATCGTTGGAATTTTTTATATAAAAGAAATGTTAAATATTTTATAATAAAACTTATTAAATAAAGAGACACGCTTTTATTTCTCTTTCCTGTATCTCATATGTATAATTTCACCTTTTAACCATGTTCATAAATAAATTACATAATATTATAGTTGAAAACTACAATGTAAATTTGTTATAATGTTTTGATGTCTATAAATATATTGTGATTATAATATAATCAAATCTTAAAACAATCTTCAAGAATACACTCATGTCTGTTCATTAGTTGCTAATTAATTCTAAATATAAAACATTATATTTAAATACCATAAGTGGCTTATTCAGTTGTTGATTTTTAATCTGAAATCCAAACCAAAGGGCTAGTTTGAAGAAAAAACAAATCCAAAGATCAGAAGAAATTTCAGTTGTGGTTATTTTTTAATTAATTTTTAGTTACTTTTTTAAATTGATTCATTTTTGGACACCCCTGCATTAAACAACGTTTAAAGGTAAAATGTTCACCTTGTGTTTGTTCATAGTCTTTGAAACTATCACTCACTCTTTAGAACGATGAATTATTCATACCAACATCATTGTTAAAACAAATTATTCATTTACTATTTTAATATTTTTTTCCATTAAAATGTTAATTAATATTATTTATTTTGAAATTATAAAATAATATTAACCGGATCTTATAATTATTAATATTTCAAAAATAATTCCTAACATTAAGGACAATTAGACAATGTTAATATCGTATTCTTGCTTGCATTAAATTCATATAATATTTTAATTTAATCAGAAAATTAGCATTTTAGTCCTTAACATTGTAGGACATTTATCAACCTAGTTCTTAAATTATAAATTAAATGTAAATTTGGTCTTTATATTTTACAAAATTAGTAATTTTGGTTTTTAATTTTTTTCCTAGAATTTTATTCACTTAATATTAATTAATTAAGTGTAACTTTTATAACATCCCTAATTATATTCTTTAACTCCATGTTTCATGCCATACATGTCATAGTTATATAATTAAACATATACTTTTATATATATATATATATATATATATATATATATATATATATATATATCATAAACATGAATACACACAAAATCTTTGATGGCGTGCAACATATAATCATTACATATTTTAAAAAATAAGATAAGTTAGAGATTTTAAAAGGACATTTCCATATATTTTAAATTTCTCTTTCAAATTATTTTATGATATTATACAATTAGTTGTCTATAAATAACAAAAAAATATTTTTTTTTCATGTTAGACATCTACCTACTCACATAAATAGACATTTGATTCTAATTTCAAAAGACTAGCCACTTAATTCTAATTAATTAAGTGTAACTTTTATAACACCCCTACTTATATTCTTTAACTAGGTATCTCATGCCATATGTATATAATTAAACACACACACATATATATA
>Ga0209700_103389_pt1 | contig 30662 bp, 7 predicted proteins | sample SiratroredBW_FD_187528 | JGI IMG/M metagenome (GOLD analysis project Ga0209700, IMG submission 187528) | Root nodule microbial communities of legume samples collected from California, USA - Siratro red BW (SPAdes) (version 2) | ecosystem: Host-associated > Plants > Roots > Nodule | place: USA...
ATATATATATATATATATATATATATATATATATATATATATATATAATTTATCATTTTCTTAATCGTTTTTTGTACTTCAAATGTCTAGGAGTAGCTAATTTCTCTCTTCATTAAAGTTGGATATAATGAATGTTATCTATATGTAGTTTTCTTTTACAATATAAATCCATTATTATGACTCTTATGTTTTTTTTTTTTTCATGATTCATATTGCATGGTTTAATTATGTATATGCTTTTAGAACTTGATTTTCAAAATTGAACAAATTAGATATATGATTCTATACATAGTATTGTATATCTTTATCATTTTAAACACTTGTCTAAAAAACACTAAGGATTAATATCTTTGCATTAAGATTTATAACTCATATATCTTTAAGGAATTAGGACTAATAATTTTGTTAAGTAAATGTTAAAATTTTATTAAATGTATATTGGTTAGAAAAATTACATTGAGTTGAATTCAAGAAATCCAACTCCGATGAAAATTTACAATGTGATATTATTTTAAGTAAGTAGTTTTGAATATTTTAAATTTATAATTATCTTCATTTCTTTAAATTTGTATCAATCGATACTATTAAACTAATAAAAATTCATATTGACTAAACATACACAAATCCTTTATAAAATGAATTTTCCATATTACCTGTATAGTTTGGTAGACTATCTAATTAGTTAATAGAAGGAAGATTAAAAAATAAATAAATAAAAAAATGTCAAATTATATAAATTTCTTAAGCTTCAATCCATAAAAAAGTTTAAGAATAAAAAAAGTTCGTAATTTTAAAGATATATTTAGCAATGAATTCATGAATATCAAAAGAATATTTTCACTATTCCTTGAATTAATGTTTAAGTATAACTGACACAAAATATTTATACATACATACATACATATATATATATATATATATATATATATTGCGTAATTAATACCGTATTAATGATAAATATATTTAACAGTTCTCATTTAATAAATGGTAGTTCTATTCATTACATAGAGGTATGATTTAATTAAAAAGTAATTAGTTTTTTTATCCATTTCCAAGCTACTATAAATTATCAATCACTTTTCTTTTTTATCGGTGTTGTAATTTATTGCTGATAAAAAGAAATCGGTGTTGTAAAAAATGTATATAATGTCTCAAATTCCTCCTCATGATTATGCTGTCCCTTTCATTAGATTTATTCTAAAGTATACATGCTAGATTGCCTGAGTTTTGTAATTAATGTTGAAACTCACTTTTTTCTAAGTATTAATTAATGTTAAAATTTCACCTTTTTTATATTGATTTTTTTAATTATGTAAAATGACTAAAATAATTTATATAAAATGCCTCTATTATATAATAATGACATCATTCACAATGTGTACTAAAATTAGAAATTAAATTTCTTATTCGTGTATATACAATATAGTTAATCTCTTACTCGAATTTACCCAAAATCAAACATGGAAGCATTTTTTCACTTTTACAAACCGAAACCAAAACAATTATTTAATTAATTAAATAAACAACGGTGCAAGAAAGTCACATAGTGAGCACCACCACGAAGGTTCTCCAGGCATCAATTAGCCACATTCCACCTCTGATTGTTACCAAAAGTCGAATCTGATTACCAAGTAATTTGCTGAGTTCATTTCGTTGAACAAGTGAAACACCAACCAATCAATTTGGAGCGTTCAAATTCGTGACTTTCAAACATTGGGTTTAATTTTTTATATTTTATGTAATTAATTAACAATATAATTGAATTAAAGGACAGAGAAAATTACACACTTTCTTCTAAAGATCCTTCTGTGATGGAAGTGGTCACTGAAAAGAAACTGTTGACTTTTTAAAGAAACAACTTGCTTTAAATATCAGTGGAGCACTGACGATGTGATATAGTATTTTACTTCTTCAAATGCAATTTAATAAACTTTTAAAGTGATATAAAACCACTATGTGGTTGGATCTGACATATACTAATTAGTGTTATTTCTTAAGTGGCTGATTTAAGTAAATAAAGTATTATATATTCACTATTGGTGATTATCCTGTCTATTGTAATGATAAAAAGCTTTGGCCTAATATATTATGGAACATGCATGCATACATGGAAACTTCCAAGAGGACATCTCTCTATAAGTTATGTAAAATTAAACATTAAATTGTACGAGGATTCTTTATTTGCTATGTTTATTATCTATTCTATATGTTTTAAAAATAAACACACGTTCCATTCTTTTTATAATTCAAATTGATAAAAAAAAATTAACGTGTCCCTGAATATTTAAGTGGAGATATTGAAGGATCGCTTGAAGTAGAGAATCTTGAGTAGATAACTTTATGATGAATTTTATTTTAGGACGATAATAAACAAGCATGTTTTTTTACGATACTTCTCGCATTTGATTGATACTTTTCGTAATTTATACTTTTGTATTTTAAAGTGGTTGGATTTTATTTTAAAATGATACAAATACATATTTTTATAAATTAACAATATGATAAAATGTGTGTTTAGTTTGCGATTTCAGAGATTCCAAACGTAAATCATAAGTTCAAAATTTTCCAAACGCACAATAAAAGAGAAATAACACTAGTGGATTGAAACATAGCCAGCTACTTATGTTTGTTTGCTTTTATTCATAATTAAAACATAAAAAAAAAGACTAATCATTAATTACTTCATCGCAAAGCCGTTCAATTACCTCACTTATAATTTGGGGTATTTTATCGTTTAGGTTAATGTTCTAAATATAACATAATAAAAAAATCTATACCTGAGTTGATCTTAAGGGTTTTGGCATTCCTTATGTTATGTCATTCTATTAACTTATCTTTTCTTGTTGCTATTTTTATTAGTATATATTTTTATTCTTATGTCTGATCACATCTACAGACACACACGTCAATAATATCAGGTCAATGATTTTTAATGGATAAATTAAAAAACTCACTCTAGGATTAAAATATTGTATTATAAAAATCATATTGAAAATTATTACATTATTCTGAGAATATTTTTACACTTCCTTGATGTGTGTTAACTTTATTATATAATGTACGCCTTTTTAATATATAATGTACGCCTTTTAAAGTATGAGTAATTTGATTATTTTATTATTCTTCTTTTATTTTTACAAATTTAATAATTAATATTTTAATATATAACTTAAATGTTAGATTGATAAATTCAAATATTAATAATTTAATAGTGGAACTTTTTTAAGAGTTAGAAGATATTAACTACAAAATTATATTACCACAAACGTTTTGACTTATCTAAAATGCATCAATGGCTGAATTAATTCTATCGAATATATACTAAAGAAGTAACTTTATCAATAACTATTCCTAAAATAAATTTACCAAGAATTATTCTTAAACTAACTTAATTCTTCATCGTTACTAAGAATACAAGATTAATATATACGTAAAATAATTTAAAATATCGAATACTTAATTATAAATTAGATTATTAGAATTACTAAAAAGTCTTTCTTCCTGGGACGAACAGTTACATCCTGAAACCTCATCCAAATGCGTTCTAACATAATGGAAAAAATTTAAAACCCAAACACAATAATTCACATAAAGTATATAGTTTTGTAGTGTAGGTCAACCAGTAGGATTTAATGGTTATGTATCATGTCAAATTCTGAAGAGCGAGAGGGTAAGAAAAAGATAATAATGTGCTTTCTTTGTCAATGTATAAGATATCTAAGGACAGTAATTTAAGGTAGCCCTACCAAAGGTACGAGGTTCTTGGGATTTAAGTGGAGAAAACCCTAGCCACAAGACTTACGCAAGGGCTCTGGATTTGTGGATACAAACGTATAGAGGCAAGCACACGCCCTGTCATAGGCATTCTGTGGTTGGGGTTAACCAAACAAGACTTAGAAAATGAAAACGAAAAAGTGAACCACTAATATAAAAATGGCTTTATCGTCAAACTGCATTTTAACATGCTCAAAGTAGAATCGTGCGTTCTCCTCTCTCCATCAATGCTTCTGTCCAAGTTCATAACAGGCTGGACAATGTATACCAACTCACTGTACACCAATTCAATCACACCTTTTGTGATTTGATTATCGTTCGACTTTAATTTTTACTTGTCGTGTAAGTTTGAAACTTTGTTTATACTCGTTTCGATTTTTTATTTTTTTTTATAGTTTGCCAGACCCTTACTTTTATTATTTTGTCTTTGGATAAAGAGTCTAAAAAACTTATAAAATATTCATAAAACAAAAATTCAGAGTTAAAGACATGAAATACACTTATTATTTATTAAACTTGAAAAAATACTCATAAATTCGTGAAAAATAACTAATACAAGAGACATTCCGTATTAATTCCATAAAAAGGAGTAAAATTAACTTCTGACGTGAGTCCTTTTAAAAGAATCACAAAGATTAATAATGATTATTAACATAATAAAAATAACTAAATATCGATTATTAATAAAATTTTATTATGAATAGTTAAGATTCAAAATAAATAATTTAAAAAATATTTTTTAGTATTACTAAATATTAACTATATATATATATATATATATATATATATATATATATATATATATATATATATATTTGACTTAAATTGCATGTAATTGTATTTTTTTTCTCGTTTAAAACCTGATCTCGTACTAAATATATTCCCGGTCTCTCTTAGTTGTATTTTTTAAACTTAAAGTATATATGATTTTCGTTTTTTAAATTAATTAAATTTATTTTTTTCATTGTTTTATATTTTGAACTCCAAATATTTACCAATCCATTAAATTGTTTAAACCTCTATTTACATATAATTCATCAGTAAAAAGTCAAATATTATTTAAAATAAACAGATTAAATTTCATGAATTTTTTAATATCTCGTTTTATAAAAAAGTAAGGTTTGTGAAATTATTTTTTCACTTTTTTTATCTAAATATCTAGGACATGACTTTTTGTTGTCCCTCTATATCTCTGAGAATAGAGCAATGATGTTTTTATCACGATTATTCGTCCAAAGCAAATTGGAATACTTTTCATATAACAAATATTGAATTGTGTTGTAGTTATAAAGATAGCTATGAATTAAATGATTAAGTTATTCTTAAAGTGTAATGTTAGTATTGTCTAAAAAGCTTTAAGCAGTGGATAATGTGTGTGTAAGTAAAGATAAATCACTTAAATTTAAAGAATAATTATATAAAGGAAGTTATATTTATCTTACTTTAGTGAGGTCGTAATTTGCTCATATGTAAAATTTATCTTGTTCACTTGAGTAATTCTTTTAAATTATATAGTCATCATTTTTAACTCAATTGAAATAAAATTACCAAGTAGTTTTTGAAACTATTATGCATAATAATCTTAAATTTGTCTCTATAAAACATTAAAGGTGAACTCTTTAATTTTATATAAGTGATTATACTATGATTATAATTAATGTTGAGTGATTAGTAGATTATTATGTAAAAGTTAACCCATTTATAAAAGTCATAATTGATTATGTTTTAATTTATAATATTTTCAAATTATGACATATTCAATTATATTTCTTGTATATAATTAGTAATAATGAAATAAAAATAATTTTTATTTATAACTTTTTCGTAATAAAATATTTCTGCATATAATTTAATTTATAGTTTTCTTAAAATAACATTAATTACAAAATAAAAAATATAATCAACTTATTATTTTGATTCACGTATCATAATATAAATTATCTATATAGTAACTAATATATGAACTTATTAAATCGTAATCATTTAAATTCTCAAAAAGTCCAACGTTCTGTTAGATTTAATTTAATTTTAAATCTCTCAAAATAGTGTAAGGTGAAATATAAGATAAACTAAATATATTTTCTTTTTTAAGTTAAAGGAATATTAACCAAACAAAAAAGAGAGTACCATTAAAAATTCAAATAGTTCAAAAGCTTGGGTTAAAATCCGGAATAAAACATCAGTTGCGACGTGAACTTACTGCAGCAACCACAAAGGTCACACTGAGTGTAAAGTAATTCTGGAAATATTGTTATTATAAGTAAAAATATTTTGTTACGAACCTTAAATTTTGTCTGAAAAACATTCTGAGGACCTGCATCTCTCTGCAAGCGAAGAAAGGTTAGTGAGAGACACTCTAAAAAGGCTGAAATTCCGGAATTCAAAGTTTGGTCCTCATGCATACCTAATCTGCCACCACGGAGCCACTTCCTTGGGAATCGACTAACTTACCTCGTATTCTCTGGTGGCGCGTTTCTTTCAAACTCCGATTCTAGTGTGAGCTTTTGTTTCCATCTTAAATGCATAACCAGAGCAAGCAGCTCCCAGGGTTTTCTTTTCCCTTTATCGCCGACTATTTTTTCTTAATTACGTCTCTCAATGCAACTAATAAAGGTTTCACGTATGTTAAAGCTTCCATCCCAATAGATAGATAGAGTCCTTTTAAGCTTTTTAATTTTAGTACACGACAGAGTGAACTTGTACCATTTTCATCTTATCAATTCTGTCTACGTTTTAATCCACTTCTTCAACTATTACTTCTCCATATACATTATTCAATAATCAACTTTTAAGCTGTTTTCTTACTTAATCAATGATATTGAATTTGACTTCAACACAACTTTGTTGATGTTCCACAGGCATGATTGTGTCGAATAGAAAATTAAAAGAAATCATATGATCAATTTGTTTTTATAAAGGATTACTTTGACTCTGAAAAAATAGTATAAAACATATAAAATATATTTATTTAAATTTTGCAAACGACTAATTTAATAATACAATTTTAGTATTAGAGGGAATCTAGATTCGATAATGCTTAGGATATTATGTAGGTATGATATATTAATTTTAAGATTATATATATAATTAAATTATAGAGTATATTAACTACAGTTAATATATATTTCTAAATAAGTTGAGATTAAAAATAAAATAACAAATCAAAAATATATATCAAATTTTATTATTATTCAATTAAATGTTTTAAACATACCACTAGTATAAAAGTTTTGTATATAGTAATTTAACTATTTATATACTATCTAATAATATTATTGATTTATAATGTAAAAAAAATTATATTTATAGTGTGTTGTGATCATAAATTGAACATTTTTTGTACATTATTATTCTCTTGTCCATGAGATGAAATGTGGATAGTAATAAAAGATGAACTCAACACATGAGAAAGAAACGTGAAGCTAAATAGAGATTCACCTCCAAATAATGGATTAACGGTTAAATTAGTAAATGAAAAATAAAATAATGAGTAAAAAAATAATTATAAGTATTTGAGAGAATAAATTCTAGTGATTTTTTTGAGAGATGTTTGTATATAAATTTATATAACTTTATCTTTTGAGTATTATCCTGTAATGTTGAACGTCATATTGAAAGTGTTATAAAAATAATAAGAATTTACGTATAAGTGTAAGTTTGATGTTTAGTAAAAATAGAAATTTGAACAACATATATATAAAAATAATTGACAAATAAATAAAGTTAAAATTTTGAATTAAAGATGATAGTGATTTATTTGTAGATTTGATTTATATTTTATTGTTATGAAATCTTCACGTAAATCCTCTCAAAGATCTATCAAGAAAGGCCAACATAACTTAAAAAAGCTAAAAAATTATTGATCTAAAGCTTCCGTTGTTGGAAAGTGAAAAGACAATCAAATCAAAGAAGACAGAAAAAAATAATAAATTGTCAATATTATTTTAATGTCAAACTCCTTAAGCATAGAATACGGATTGAAGAATTATAACCAATCAATAACTTTAAAGAAATGTAGGAACATTTTTTATACTAAAAGTTAGAACCTCTTCCAAAATTTTATTTATCATAATCCTAATAAACCCAAATAAAAGACAATGATGGACTTCTCATAATCTTCATTAAGCTAATCTTCTTTGATGTTTTGTAGTCAAATCTTCTTTCTGGACCAAAATTTAACAATTTAGTTCCACACTTTCAACAAATGGTCAAAATTAGTCCATTTATTAAATAATAATAAAGTAAATGTTATAAAATTATAACTTAGTAGGCAAAATACGATAGAAAAAAAACCATAAGTATTATTCTTGAAATATAATAAAAACTGTTTGAGTTGTTTGATTCTATCTTTAAATAGTTACTACCTAATTTGCTAATAATAATTAATTTATAAAATATTCTTAATATACCAAATACAAATAACAATCTACTAATTTGATTGATGACAAATCTCCATCAGAAAAACCAAATTGACCATCTAGTCAATCTTCTAAACAATATTTTCTTCATCTACAAAATTCAAATCTAAAACCTTACTTAAACAATAAAGCGATGAAGTCAGCTATTACTCGAAACAACTTGTCGCACACTATTATACACTATTTTAATTTAGTAAACATATTCGAATTGAATTTTAAATATTTTATTTTATAAAATACACGAGAGACATATTATTATATATAGTAATTAGAAGAAGTTTGTATGAGTTAAAACACAGTTTGACTTGTTATAAAAATAAAAGGTATTTTGAATTATAGTGATATTGGATAGCGTAGAAAAAAAAGGGAAAAAGAAAAGAGAGAGTGGCAGCTTTTGAAGAAAGCTGGGGCGGAATTTTAGGCTTTGCAGGAAGTAATGGACCGAGTCGTCAAAGATAGTAACAAAAAGAGGTTTGAAGAAGAGAAGAGAGGGTCTCACTCACTCTTAGACTGCCATTTTTGTCAGAGTTTCAGTTTTCAACGATTTGAAATAACGAAAATATTTTAATTACTTAAAATATATCATAAAATTATCATTTATTATATCATCAACGTATCTTTGGATAACATATTAACAAATTAGCAGTCATTTGATAAATTATATGAATAGGAGATCATCTTTTAACCTAACCTACTGCAACCATAACTGTAACATCTCAACATTTATTTTATTTTTTTAAATATAACTAATATAAAAACCAACTCAACCATATACAGGTATATACATAAGTCACATAAAATTCTAGTAATATTTTTTTAATAGTTATAGGAACCAAAATGAATTTTTTTAGAACCTTAAAGGATTAAGTGATTTTTTTAAGTTAAAAGACCAAAATGAATAAAAGAATTTGAGTTTAAAGACTTAAAATATATAATTTAGCCTTAAAAATAGAATTTGTCGGTTATTTTAAGGTGTTTTTTTTTAAGTATTATCTATTGAAATTTTAATGTAAATATATTTAATGTTATCTGGTACTCCATATTATTAAACATAAATATTTAATGAACATGATAGTCACTCACTTTTCATCAAACACATAAATTGTTAATTAATTTGGTATATAATAGAAACTAAAAATAAAATTCAACTTTTGAAGAACAAAAAAAAATCTATTAAGGACTAAAGCTAAAATATACTATTTAAAGATATAAAAGTATATTTAAAATGAAATAATAATTTTTTATATGTTTAAATATTAAATATTAATTTTTTTATATATTTTATAATATAGTAAAAAATATTTGTATGGGAATTACTAGTAATAGATACCATTTCTTATGTCATTTGACGTCATAAAAGTGAGCATTTGGTAAGAAAAATAGAAATAAAATTAATTTAAATAAAAATACGTGATAAATAAAACAAAATTTAAAATTATTTGGTTAAAAAAATAAGAAAAGTTAAAAAAAAATGCAGAAACGAGTTAAGATACCAAAAAAGAGAGTAAATAAACATCAATAAAATTTATAGATACAATTAAATGAATATACCAAACATTTTTTACAATGTAAAACAAGTATTAATTTATTCTCAATTCATCCATTAAACAGTACAATTAACCATGTATGTAGCAGAAGGAAAATATTTAATTTTCGGGGGAATATGAATTTAAGAAAGTATGTTCTCCCATTTTATTTACTCTTTAAGGAATAATATTACCCATTTGAAAGAAAAATTGATTAAAAATATTACATTTTTTATATAATTACTTAAAGTAGTAATATATTAAAATAACATTGATTTCTCAAGATTTTATATAAAAAATTATTAATATTTTTTACTTACCAACTAAAATATAATAATTTTTAGAAATCATAATTATTAAAGATTTGAGATTTTGAAGAGACAAAATTTTTCTCATACCATATATGTCCATCAATAGTAAAAAAGAAAAAAGAAAAAAAATGAGACATGATATGACAACAAACTACTACCCTTGACTCGATTCCTCACCGACTCACTTCATCACATTGTCAACAAATCCACCATCTCACGTAAAACCGCTGTCTTTCAAGTGAGGGTTTTAAAAGAAAAATAACACAAGTTAATAATTATATTAAAATAATACAATAATCATAATTGAAATTATCAACTGCGAGTGTATCATTTCATACATAAGAAATAAGAATAACTTATTAATTAACATAAGAGTAAGAATTATACATTTTGATATTATTAGATTATATTTAAACGGTTACGATTAAAAAATAATTATGTAATTACTGATTATTTTAATTTTGGTCAATAATATAAAACTACATAAAATAGCATATCGAAGACCCCGAATTAGTAGATTACATAATTATTATTATTATTATTATTTATTATTATTATTATTATTATTATAAAACTAAACATAAAAACGTTCAAATCATAAAACTTACATATGTTTAACCAAATAAATTGGGTATCTTATAATCGTCTTGTGTGATCTCAAGTTTTAAAAATTTGAGTTACTTGGATGAGTACTTTTATGCTCACTTGATATACGCATATACACAGACGATTCCATTATTGGGAGAAAATGTTTTATTAAAAATTTAATAATTTAGTAATTTCACAAGTAGTAAAATAGTCTCTGCATATGTTTGTCAAGGATTTTCATTATCGTATCGAATCTTTAAGTAGTAAAATGATTTTTTTTTTCTTTAATTTCAAGTATTGAATGTCGAAAAAAACTAGCACAATACTAAAATTATAGGTTGCTCATTTATCAATTTAAGGTTATACATTTAAATATATGTGTTTTACTTTAAAAGTAAAAGATACTAAAAGAAGTCAAACTTTAAATTGAAGAAATTGTTTAATAATTGATAAGCAGATTGAAAAAATGTAACAAAATATAATATGAAGAAGATAGGTTGAGTTTAAAAATCCACCTCTTGTCTAAATAACTTTAAATAAACTTATTTAGGTAAAATTTAATTAAATCATTAATTTATTAAATTATTTAAATCTTAATATATTAAAAGAGTGAACTTAAATGGATTTATTTTAGTCTTAATTCCTTGAAAATTGTAATCAATTAATTGATATTACAGATCAAGAATTTAAAATATATCTAGTTAGAAATAACATATTTGTAAAACAAATTATAATTATAAATTTAAATTCGTTTTAATGTTAATCAAATGTTAATTGATTAAATAAAATGTATTTATTTCATATAAGCATTAAACTATAAAAAAATTAATTAATATTATTTTTATTAGAAATCAATTTCTAATTAATGAAAGTTACAATATATAAAAAATTAAGAAATGTTATTTAACCGTTTTATTTAAAAATTTTGAATTTATTTTACCATTTAAAAAGCTATATAATACTTTTTTTTAAGTTTTTATTTATAAGAATTCTAATGTATCTAAATAAAATTATTATTGTTTTTCTTGTATTCGTAACCTATGTGATACTTTCCTTTCAAATCTTATCTCTTAATTTTATTTTTAATCTTTCATTTTTAATAAACTATCAAAATTACTCATTCTATTAACAGTAATAAAAGAAAAGATAAAAAATATAAAATAAAAACCTTTTTAGATAATAAAACATCAAAAATTTAGAATATATAATAAATAATCCTTCTTAAAAATACGATTACCAACATACAATTATTATATATAACAAATTCCATTATACGTTCTCGTCATAATCACATCAAGAACAGACATTCTAATAAACTCGAAAATTTTAAATTTTAATGACAAAAAAAAATTGGTTTCTTCAAATATGAAAATGTGCTAACAATACGCTTTGCCTTTATGTGCAAAGTTAAGGCATTGTTTTTATTAATTATTAAAAGATGTTTATGACAGTGGGCACAACAACTAAACACATTAAGGGATATGATTATTGTTGCTTTTAATTGACTCTATAAATAATTGATGACACCAATCTCCCTCCATTTTTTTCAAAGTAAAGTTCTACTATGAGTCTAAATTTATGCGCAATGTTTGTCGTCTTTCAAAATAATTAAAGTCAACAACATTGTTCTGTTATAGATAACAAGAAAGGCATCATCATTTTTTCTCGTTAGAAAAGCACATCATCGGAAATCCAAGTCCCTCCCATTTGCTCATTTTCAAAGTGACATGTTTTTATGCGCTGTCTTAATGTCTAGGCTCTCTAAGTTGCGACCAAGAAATGATATATTTTAATGTGTATAATAACAGTAATAATTGAGCCTAGTGGCGTATTAAAACATTAAAATGCAGATTATAAGGTCATTAGCATCCGTCAGCAATCCAATAAGGCAATAAGATGAACAAGTAGTTATTTATGAATTGAATAGTATATATTCGTATAAATATGTCAATGCTACTATAAGATCAATTTTATTTTATTTTTTTTATGTTGGATCATCTAAAAAATTAGTAAGATGTATGAGACTTATTGATGGTCGTTCAAAATATAAATTGTTAAAAAGAAAGTCAGAGCTGACCAGTTGGTCTTCCTCTGGCAAAGTAAGAATCCAGAAAACTTTTTATTCATGACATTATATGTTTTGCGACTATATTTTAAGCAGAGCACCATATTTTTTTTTTTTTTGTAAAAGTTAGAAAAAAAATTGTAATATAAATAAGAGGTATGCATATATTCATGTTGGAACATATTTAGAATAACAATAATTTCAAACAAGTGTTTCAGTAAAAAAAAGGCATCTGAGATAATTAAATTAATGCCATTCTTACGGAAGTTCGATGTGATATGTGATAATTTACTGACAGAATATATAAATCAATATAATAAATTTTACAGGTGAAATATTAAAGTGCGTGACTCAAAGGAAAGTACAATAACGACAAAAACTTTTTCTATTTTGTGGGATCGGTTATATATGGATAAACCCATGCCAATGTATTTTATGAAAAATAGTTTTAAAAAGGCACGTTATATTTGATTCTAGGTCAGCAACAACTCGTGTATTTCTTGAATAAATTCTTTTTCCAGTTAAAAGAAAAAACATATTTTTCCAGTTAAAAGAAAAAACATGTGTGGGTGGTTCATACGACAACTTCACATGGCAAAAGCGCATTTTTTTGTGTTATTTATTTGTTTGTCCTTTGTTTCTTCCTGCTTATGATTAAGAACTAGATCTCTTAATTACTAAAATAATCTACACAGTGATGATCATATGATAAATGTGTAGCAATTTTTTATTAGCAAATTTGAATGATGATACTCATAAGTAACCGTGCAGCTTACTACATTAGTGGTATCCCGACTTAGAGTTTATTTCAGTGGTATATTGTTAAGATAATTTGACAAAGAAATATTAGAGAGGTCTAATCAATGAAGATTAAGTTGTGATTTGTTGGAATTGAGCCATGACCTATTGATATTATTTGTTAGAAAAAATCAAATGGAAAAATACTAAAAATATCTTAAACAATAAAAACTGAACTAAAATTTATATAAAATAACATTACCTTCAATCTAAAATTTTAAAATATTAAATTTGTAAATTTATATTAATATATTACTTAACTTTTTTATTTTTACTCAATATAAAATTTTTTATATTTAGATATTTAACATATATTGACTCATACTTAGATATATCATATATACTTAATATATATAATATATGCTGGCATTATTAATAGACTATTGTTACACATTTCAAACATAAATTTAATCAAGGTAATATGAATAATACGAGAGAACAAAAATCTCAAAAATCGAAAGTAATAATTATGTAATATTATTTTACTACATCCGAAGGGGAAAAACCAGATCCATATAAATTAAGAACATGAAAAAGAAAAGAAAGAACATTTTTTTTTCAGCCATTGGCTTCATTAAATTACACCTGTATTGGTACTTCATATTAATGAGCAGAAAAAAACTAGAAAAAAAAGTGACATGCCCTCTTCCGAAAACAAATGTTATAAATGATTCTCACTGTATAAATTGAAGAAAATTTAGTGTTTAAAAGAAAAAAGAAAGTTTAGTTCCTAGCTGTAGAACACCCTAAAAATAGTATACAGTAAACAATAATATCATGCATCCACTCATAGAAAATTACAAATTACATTATTTCGAGATACAAAATTATATATGTATATGTATTATAATATTATTCAATCTTGTAGTCTATTTTTAGAAGGAAGCATTTCTCTCACCTCTTAAAACATTAGCTCACATAAATAATAAAATATAGTACGTCAAAACGAAATGAAAAATATAAGATAAACTAATAATTCAAAAATAATAACTTTCAAATAATATTATTATGTAAATATACATAATTGCATCATTTTCATGCATTTCATCATATTTTATATATATATATATATATTACATAATATATAATTGAAAAAATATCTTTTAGAAGACATGACTTTTATGTTAAACTCATATTAACACTTGTAATTTATACTTTATCATATTTTCGATTAATTTGACTACCTTACTCACAAGGTAAGACTAGTGTTGATCTTACCCTAATATGGTCTATCTCATTGTAGTCTCGGGACATGTCTTGAGTATTTCATATTGACTTATCATTACTTGACACCTTAGTCTTCATGAATGAGACTACCAGTGAAACTTGAGATCTCATTAAATTCACTTTTAAGTAACTCAACACTCTCAATGTAAGTTCTACCTCATTGAGTACCATACGTCTCATAAACAAGTCTTAGTAGATTATGGGCATCAATAATTAACTTTACTTAACCTTACACACAAGTAGTAGATTATGGGCACCAACTTGTGGCACTATTTAGCCTCTCATAAATTACCTCAATGTACAAGTACATAACAAATCAATCAAAGAGGTACAAAAACACCCATCAATTTCAGTTAATTTTTTTGAGCAATATATGGTTGTAAAGTGAAAATTAGTCAAAATGTATTCTCTTCGTTGAGCTATTTTCACTTAAGCAAAAGTGTCATTATTTGAGTTAAAATAGGCCCAAGACAAACTTTTATTTTTTGGATCATTTTTCACTTGAGCAAAAAATTCATCTTTTGAGCAAAAATTACATCTTAAGTCACATAACCGCTATCATATTTTCGCTTGGGTGAAAAAGGCTTCGCTAATAAGTCATATTAACACCGTCACACTTTCGCTTGGGTGAAAAAAGCTTTGCTAATAAGTCCAAAAGGAAACATTTCTAAAGAGAAAACCTTCATTTTCACCTCTAACAAGCATGTTTCCCACCACTTAAATCAACAAACAACCAAAGAATGATTTAAACATCCAAAATAGTACAAAAACAATGTTTCAAACAAACATAACACATTACAATCACTATAATATTGCATACCATACATTCTAGTCATTATCTTTAAATGTTATATATTGGTTCCTTTCCTCAAATAAAAATGGTGTGAACTAAATCTTAGCTCTCATTTATCTTAGAATCATAGGCAATATTGTCATATGAACAAAATTTAAATGAAAAAATTCTCAGAACACACACACCCTTCTTAAAGAAATTTTTAAGAATATATAGACTTAAACTTACTTAGTCACAAAAATGATCATGATAGAATTTCTCTTCTCCTTATCAACTTCCTCTTGTTCTTCCAAATCTAACTTCCTCTTGTTCTTCCAAATCTACAAACTGATAGAGTTTTAATTTAATTATCTTAGAGAAAGAAAAAAAATGGTGGTAGAATACTAAAAATTTTGTAAAAATAACTACTCAACTATCATATTTATATATTCGGAGAAAAAAAACTAAATAATAATATAATATTTTATATTATATTATTTTCATAAAGTTACACTAGATATAAAAAAAATAATTGCTTCATAAATTTTATAACTTAATATCAAATTATTTCTTAAAAAAACAATTTAGTATTAAATTGGTTGTTAACTATTACAACTTAATAAGAAAATAGTTCAACAACATTTAACTCGAAGATGTAATTATTACAATCTTTTATACATATTTTGAAAGTAATCAAGATTTTTATTGTATATTTTAGAAACAAAACAGGTTCACACTTTCAAGAATTAAAATTATCATTTACCATATTAAATTCATATAAAGCTCCTACTTTATTAAGATCTCATTATATATATATATATATATATATATATATATATATAATAAACAAGTACCCCAAAATTTCAAGAACAAATTTTTTTTATGTGTTATAGCTTATAATCACCAAATGTTACTAAATAAGATTTTTTATATTGAGTATTTTGATATTGATTTAGATCTTGTTGGATGTAGAATACAATAACTTTATAGAAGTCACATCCCTTCACCATCTTCCATAACATGCCTCCGTTGTGTTTTTTGTGTTCTCCATCAACTTTGAACTTTGTCATGCTATCGATAAGGAAAGTAGGCAAACTAAAACACAAACAATAAGATTGAGTTAATGTGTATTGTGATTATTGTATATCTTTATTTTATATATATATATATATATATATATATATATATATATATTTTTATTAGTATTTTATGAGATATAATTGGTTATATAAGGTAAATATTGATTGTATTAGCGGATCTTGAACGAATTTGAACAGATCTGTAGGAGAAAGTTTAGGAAAATACTGTTCTATATATTTTAATCTTTTGAGAAATAAAAAAGTGGGGTATTTTGTCATGGAATCAGAGCCATACCCATACACCCAACATATTGAATCATGACTGAAGAATCTAATGATGACAATTTTCAACGGAGAACTATCTCACCTTACGACATAACCACTTTTGACAATCCTGGTATCTTGATTACGCAGGTACAATTGAAGGACAAAAATTATGATGAATGGGCTCGTTCGGTAAGAACGACTTTGAGGGCAAGGAAGAGATTTGACTTTATTGATGGATCAATCAAGAAGTCGATGGATGAATCAACGGATCTTGAAGATTGGTGGATCATTAATTCCTTATTGGTGTTTTGGATTCGAAATACCACTAAATCATCTCTCCGCTCAATGATCTCACATGTTGAGATCGCACAAGACTTATGGAATGATATTCGCGACCGGTTTTCATTGGTCAATGGACCAAAAATTCAACAAATAAAATAAAATCTTGCTGAGTACAGACAAAAAAAATGAGCATTGTCAATTACTACGAAAAGCTTAAACAGTTGTGGGATGAATTGACGAATTATGATCAACCGCTAACTTGTAAATGTGGAGGATGCACATGTGATATTGGGTCGATTATTGACAAGAAACAAGAAGAGGAAATTGTACATATCTTTCTTATGGGGTTAGATGACACAATATATGACACTATTCGTTCTAATATTTTGGTACACGATCCGTTGCCGAATTTGAATAAAGTTTGCTCAAATCTAATTCAAGAAGAACGAGTATAGACCATGACACGTGGGAAAGAAGACAGAGGAGAGGTAATAGCTTTTGCTGTTCGTGGCAGAGTGAATGAGAAAGACAAAACAATGATTTGCTCACATTGCAAACGTAGTGGGGATGACATAAATTTTTGCTTTGCACTCATTGGATATCCCGAGTGGTAGGGTCATAGACCACACATTGACAGAAAGAATGAATGTCGTGGTAGGGGATCTTGATCCTCGCTGCAGCATGGGAAAGACAAAATAATGATTTGCTCCCATTACAAACGTAGTGGACATGACGCAAATTCTTGCTTTGCACTCATTGGATATCCCGAGTGGCGGGGTGATAGACCGTACACTGACGGAAAGAATGGAGGCCGTGGTAGGGGATCACAATCCTCGCGAACAGAAAAAGGGGCAGACCGAGGTCGTGGTGTTGTGTGAGTCAATGCAGTCTAGGCCATATCTGGAAGCTCAACCATAGGAAGTAATAAGATGAGAATGACATGAAATCTATTGGGCTGAGTCATGACCAACTCCAGGCGCTGATGAAATTGCTAAAGGATCAAAATAATCATCTAAATGAGAAGATGACGGATGAGCACAATATTGTGGCTACCAAGGTATTAAGAAAACAATAGTATTCTTTTTCACTTCGCAAGTTAGGCATTCGAAATCTTCACGCTCCAACTTGAGAGGGATATTGTGATTATTGTATATTTTTATTACACTACTAGAAAACTGCTGAATAGTGTCTAAAATCAATGACTAAAAATTTCGGTCACAGGTAGTGACCAATTCAGTGATCGATTTTTTTCAGTCACTATGACCGAATCAGTGACCGAAATATTCAGTCACAAAATCGGTCACAGAATCGATCACTATACATCAGCGACCAACAACAACTGATGCGTTTGGTTACTAAATCATTCACTATTTTAATCAGTGACGATTTTGGTCATTTAGTGACAGAATTTTTGGTCACTATTAGTAATTTTTCTGATAGTGTTATATAAATATTTATATTAATAATATTCTATGAGATATGATATGTTATATTGGGTAGGTATTGATTGTATTAGCTGATCTTAAACAGATTTAAACAAATATGTAAAATAAAGTTTAGGAAAATATTGCTCTATATATTTTAATCTTTTGAAAAATAAAAAAGTGAGGTATTTTGTCAATGTGCTTTTAAATTTTGAAATGAAAACACAACAAACATGTTGATAAAAATAAACAACAAACATAAACTCTTTAAAAGCAAAAAAAAAAAAACATTTATTGGTAGATATTTTTGAATCAATTGAGGTCTGAACAATCAAACATAAAAATAGGCTAAAGTGTCTCTTTGAAACTAGAACTCAAAAGTGTGGGAGACAAATGAAATTGAAATGACCTATGCACAAGACATAACCCATATTTAATTCCTGAACACCACTCTAAAATGCCCATGCTAAAAGCTCGACCTTGGCTTCAACCTTTAAATTAGATGGTGTTGGGAATAATATCCTTACTTCTTTGGTACTGAGTGTGGAACTATTTATGGCTATTTATGGTTTGTTTTGATTTAATGTTTATCAAAAAATAAGTCAAATCAAATATAAAAATTAAATGTGATTTTTTATTCAATTTAAATTTATTATAAAATTACATATAATTACTATTGGTAGTGCATTTCATTTTGAAAAAAAAAAATCCTTCAACAACATAAATAATTTTATGAATTCTTTATTATTTATCTATTGATTGTCTTAAAACTTATCATTCTGCCAATAATACATTTAAAACTCTCTCAATAATACATTTAAAACTCTCTCAATCATTGGTGACATTACATAGCACAAACTATAGAAATTGTTTCACTCCTCTTTCATACTCATTAGTGCTGTATGTCGAATTAATGTAACTTCGGTTTATATATATATATATATATATATATATATATATATATATATATATATATATATTGCACATACATTAATATCTAATTTTACTATCATGTATGTAAGTATAATTTTTTTAATCAAAAGTGTGATTATATCGGAAGACTTAATTTTTAGCTAATTATTACTAAATATATAAATTTTAATTAACATTTTTTATATTTAATAAAATTTTGATAATCTTTTTCATTGGTCATTTAGGTGGTATGAATTAGTAACATGAAATCAACTAGGATGAAGTATGTAATAAAAGATAAATACAAAATGATATAAATTGAAATTTTATAAAATATATTAAATTTTAATTAAAATATAATTCTAAAAAATTGTAAAATATTAGACAAATCAAAACTGAGTACAACTATTCGTATTATTATTGTTTGGTTTTTATATAAAAAAAATTGTAAGAACAATTCAAATCCACTATCGTTGTTATATTAAAGTGAAAACAAAGAAAGACTATCGTACTTATATTAAATTATAGTAAAGCAAGCAACACATTAATATCGTAGAATGATCTTTGACAAGTTGAGATAGAGAAAAAAGTTTGAAAATTGGACCAAGAATGAACATATGATCCAACACATCAACGGAATAAAAGAAAAGTTGCTTTATTGAAATAAAAAATCTAAATTTTTAAAGACTAATAATTTTTAACTTCTAAAATAATTTTTAAATCAGTCAATATCATAATTGAATATTGTTTTGTTTCTAATCAGTTTATATTCGATGAAAATTTGTTAAAGAATCTAAAAGTTCTTAAAAGATAAACATTTTAAACCAAGAATTTTCTAGACAAATAATACTATAATCAATTTAGAAAGTTTTGTCGAAACATTTAGAAGTTATAAAGGATGTTTACAATCCAGATTAATTGCCAAAAACTTGATCTAGGTAATACTTTCAGATCTTGTTTAGTATTCATAAAGTTTTTTTTTTTTCTAATTTGACTCTAGCAACCGATCTGTAATGCTTTCATTTTCAATATTTTGAAAAAAAAATTATCTTGCATAGTCTTTCAAGAATAAATTTTCAAAGTAAAAAGATGTTTATTTTAATAATATTTCTCAAGAGCGCTTTCTAACAGGTTGTACTTGCACGCCAGAGAGAATGTATGAAAAAAAAAAATTGCAGTATATACCCAACAACTTAATTAACTGAATTGTCTATCAGAAGACAGTGCGATTAATTTTATTACATGTTTTATAGGATTTAGGTTTAGGGTTTATATAATATATACATGCACTGGTGTGAGATTGAATAATTAGTGGTAAGCACAGACAAAATGTTAATGGAGGCAGTGTTGGTAGCTTCATTGCATGGTTAATATGAATGACCATTCAAAATTTAAAGAATTAACATGTACAAGGGATATTTCTGACGTCTGAAGAGGTGACTTTTTTGAAATTGAGCATGAGTTGAAAGATCTTCCGGGAGGAACCGAATACAACATGGTTAAGCCTAATATATTCCGAAAGGGCAATTCCCAACCTAGGATTGTGAAATAACCAGTAGATAATCCTACACTTTCATCAGAATTAATTTTAACTATACAATCAAAATCGAGAATGAGATTGTTACATCCATTAAGATACCACCAGCACTGTTTTATGTGTTTGTTTATACTTAAGGTTAACTTAAACTTAGAGATAACATCAGAAGTCTATATCAGATCGTCAAAACTTCAAGTCCTATATATTTAGTTCATGAGAGGTAGGTTGAGCTTGCTTGTTAAAATCAATAAATTAAAAAAATAAATGTATGAAAGAAATAATGTTTTTAAATTTATTTTTGAGATAGCTTGATGATTATTATTATTTAAAAATTTAGGGGATTTTATGTTTTAATTTTAACCTTTTATGAGTTTATCTATGATTAATTATTTTCACTCTTAGCTGTTCCAACTTGTAAAGAACGCCAAATAGGCCATCCCATTGAGAAATACGGGCCAGTCTTGGCCATCATTTCGAAGAAAAGCCAGCTTTATTATAGTAATTAAAGGACAAGTTGTTAACAACATAAAATAAATATTCTAATCCATGATTAATAAACTAATACTCTAAATGTTCCTTGTTCCTTAAAGGAGTGGCCTACTCTAATAAAATTGATTTATCTAAATAACCGGCCTGTTGCAAGCATAGATTCTCCTTGGTTTATATATAAAAGAAACAAATGTTGATTAAGGCAGAGAAAAAGAAAGTTAAAAGAAAATGGTGGGTATATTAACAGTGGACCACATGGTGATAATGACCCAAGGTTGTCGTTTTATTAGCATAATGGCTATTCAGAGTGGTCTTTATCTTCTCAACTTGCGCCTTCTTCATACTGCCTCTCTTATTGCACATGCATCGATACGTTGGTGCATATATTTAATCCATTCCATTCAATAATAAATTGCCCTAAACAAACTCAACTAAAGCTGCATTATTTTTTGCTTTTGAGACCATCAATTAATTATTATTCTTATCCAGTGCAAAAATGTTAGGTTCATTTAAGCTTTGTAAATGGATAATAAATTATGTTAAAAATTTCATTGAATATAGAAGATGAATTCTGTGCATAGAATATATATATATGTATATGTCCTATTGGAGTAAGGTACGACAGAGAGTGGATATATAAACCAGACTGTTGCGATTGTCACCCTGGCGAGGGAACAGTGTAATTATCTGCAAGTCCCGACAAAGACACAGAGTAAATGTGGTGCAATGCCTTTGGACATAATTTGAAACTTGGAAAAAAAATGAAATGGGGATTTGAGAGTGAAGTAATGCAAAGAAATGTGGTAGATAGAAGCAGTTCAGTTGGTATTAGCTTCTGGTGCATCCAAACGTGGGAGATAGATATAGAATGGTTTTGGTTGTCTCCTACGGAGGAAAAAGTCCTTAGAAGCTATTATTTTGGGTCAATTGGGTCCTAAACCTAATAATATCTGTTTGGCCCATTTAACCTGGGGGCATGCCCATGCGTGCATCATGTGCAGGTGCAGCCTAGGTCTATCTGACATGCAGGGTACCAAATTTTGACCAAGCTTAGACCAATATACAAATATAAACTATATTTATATTTCCATAATTTGTTACCTTTCAAAAGTTAGCCACGTGATCACGTGCCCATCGCGGGGCTCAAAATTCAAAGGCCATGTGATTTCGAACGCAATTAATGATTTTTTTACTCGTTTTAATTAATTCTGATATCATTTACTGCATATGATCTTGTCCCTGTCCCTTCCCAGCCTGCCATGTGATGCTTGGATTCGTAGTCCTTATGTTCTTATCACGGACCTTAGTCCTCGTTTTGGGGAACTTCTGTGATGAAAATGGTTTTTGTAATTTTAAACATTGCTGACTAAGAATGAAATTTAGATACCAGTTTTCATTTTATGAGAGCATTATTCTCTTCTGCTTATAAACTTTCAAGTTGGTAACATGTTAAACCTTAAAGAAAAGAAAAAAAAAATATGTGTATGATAAGTGGATTTATTCTTTTTCAATATAAAATGAGAGTGTTGTATTATCTGTGCGTGTAATCTATAGCTTTTTGTGAAAGTACCTTGAGAAAGGGTTAATGTGAAAATAAAGGACTTTTAACCTCAGTTTCGATTCTTTTCACGCGATATTCTTTAATTTAACTCACTTTTTTAACCACAACCATTATTTTCCGTGGTTCATCTGTCATGACTAATAATGGTATTTCTAGTTTTTTAATCAAAATATGTTTTAATGTTATTTGAATAATTTTTATATGTTAATTAATATTACTTGAAGATTCTTTAAATCCATTCAAAGTTTTCAGATACTTTAGAATCTGTTTTATTTAAATGATTGTATTTGTGGGATTTACCACATAATTCAAGGAGTTTCATAATTATCAAAATTATTTTGACATTTTCACACAGTTAGTTTCAATTTGGTGACAGTTCTGGAGAACCTAAAATTAATACTTAGATAATTAATAGTCGAAAACTGAAAGCAAAAAATTGATTAGACTCCTACAGAGTGTAACTATTGGACAACAATATTGAATTGTGGAAATATTAAGTTCTCCATATATGTCTCCCAAACGTTTGTTTCTTTTTATATGTTTTTTTTAGAATTTCGATAACACAATTATTATTATTATTATTATTATTATTATTATTATTATTATTATTTCTATTATAATATTAATTCTTACAATAAATTTTAAATAATTTAAACATGTATTTATTACATTAGATGAATAGAAACAAACTTTATATTATTATTACAGAAAACTGTATAAATATATTATTATAATCACAAAATTTATTATGTTTATTATTTTTGTAAAATAGTCTAAAAGACATATGAAAAGAAAGTGAATAATTAATTGTTGAAATAAATTTAACAGACACGCTTAATTTTCAAGAGGTACAATCTGAGTGTACTTATAGAGATTATCAACAAAAAAGTAAATAGTAAAAGAAACATTCAACTCAACACCCATTAGACTTGGACTTTTTCAGTCCGTATAGCTTGAAGAAACTTTCTTTTATTCAACACCTAGCTTATTTGGTGTGAGACAATTGCTGTTTGAGGAGCATCATGCGAGCTCTGATTCTTTTAGCAAACCTTTTATTGGGCATATCTAAGGATTGATTTCAAATTTTAACATTCCCCAACATAGTGATGATATTTTAGGTGTGGAAATGGAGATGATGTGTGAAAAAGTCAGGGTCGATAGAAGGAAATTTTAGACTCTCAACATGGTTCATGGAAATATTTGAGTGGAAATATTAAAATGAAGGATGAATTTTGATGGTGAAAAGAGGTGTGAAGAATTCAAGGTCTATAAAACGAAATTCTAGATTCTAAACATGATTCATGGAAGAATTCAATTCATTGAAGAACCTTGAGTGCGAATACTAAAATAAAGAATGAATATTGATGGTGAAAAGATATAAGAAAAATATGTGGAAAAAGGGTACATGATAATTGGTTGAGTGTATTATGGAGTATTGATAGCAGTTAGTTATAAGGAATATTTTTAGGATTTTGTTAATGATTCCGTTTTAATTTAATATTTTATTTAATAGAATTTGTTTTAATTTAAGATTTTTTCAGTTATTTCGCATTTGATTAGTTTTGTTTTGCAAAGAGCGGATTTTGTGGAGAAGTAGTTCAAAACTGACTGAAGAAAGAGAATGACGCAGAATTGAAGGAAAAGAGGCTAAGTGACTTTTCGCTTGAGCTAGGAAGATAGCTTGGGCTAAAATCCACTTAAATTCTGTTACAAGGAAGCCCTAATGTTGAGCGTAACTGTTGGGGAGCGAATCACAAAATAACAGCCCAAAGTAACTGATTGCTAGGGCGAATGTTATTAAAAGGACCACCAGGCTAAGGAAGGAGGCATCCATCAATTACGATCCATCTTAGGAAGCACTTTTGCGATCAAGATCTTTTCTTTTCATCTTGTTTTGTGATTTCATGGCTACCATGTGTAACTAAGTTCTTTCTTCTTGGGATTGAATGTAAATTCTCTACTTTAATTATACTCTTGATTAATATTTGATATTGCTTTATTCAATTCATCTTTGTTTAACGTTTTATATTAAATTGTCATACTTTAGATTTCTCATTGTGACTGAAAAGCATTTTTTGGAATTAGAACCAAACGTTAATGCATTATGTTTATAAGTTCAGAAATGAATTATAGAGTAATGATTGCATATAGCAACTTATCTTAAAGCTGATTAAATTATCCTAATAACTAGACATAGAAGTTAGGAACTTTGGTTTATGAAATTCAATACTAGATAAATCAGGTTGAATAGGCTTTTATTTACGCAAATTGATAATTGGAAAAGACAATATTAAATTAAATTAAGGGTACATGCGAATGAGAATATTATTATTCAATCCCAAGGTTTTAAATATCTTTGTTAAATTTAAATCACATTTTAGTTGTTATTTAATTTTATTCGTTTACGGCACAAACATCAAACTAAATTTTTAAATTTTATTCACCTAGCCATGATACATATTTAATCTCCAATTATATATTCTGTTCCCTGAGGATACGATTCTGGACTTATTGTCTATATTACTTGCACACTCAGTATACTTGCTGAGGAAGAGTTAACAAGTTTTTGGCGCCGTTGCCGGGGAACGATGAAGAATTGGAAATTGAATTTTGTATCAATTGCATTGTGAATTACTGATTTTTCTTGTGATCATAATCTCTTGTTAGACAGCAGTTGATGCGTTTGAGAAATCAAAGGAAAGAAGAACAGTTGTTATTTGATCCAGATATCAATAGGACGTTGAGACAGCTCAGACAAAGAAGAAAGCGTGAGCAGAAAAGTCAGTCAAGGGACAAAACTAGTGGTGAAATCATGGCAGAAGAGGCCAATGGTCACGTTGATCCGGTTGATCCACCACCAAGAAGAGTGTTGGGTGACTATGCTTTACAACAAGGGCCCAGACATTTTTCCAGTATAGCTGTTCCTAACACAGCTAGAGTGATTGAAATTAAGCCAGCACACCTGACGCTGGTTAGTGCTAATCAATTCACTGGAATGGAGCATGAGGATCTATATACTCATTTGTCAACATTCTATGAATTGACAGCCACCATGGGATTTGAAGATCAGGATAAGGATGCTGCTTATATGAGGTTGTTTCCTTTCTCACTCACTGGAAAGGTGAAAGAGTGGTTGAAATCACATCCAAATCAGAGCCTGACGCGTTGGAGTGATGTGGAGGAAAAGTTTTTACAGAGATTTTTCCCTTCATCCCGTTTCATAAAGGCTAGATCAGAAATCTCAAATTTTAGACAAGGATCAGATGAGGCTTTGTGTGCAGCATGGGAGAGATTCAAGGTGTTGCTTAGAAGGTGTCCAAATCACGGCTTCGAAGACATTGCACAGTTGAACATTTTCCATAATGGATTGAGGCCGGATACCAAAATGATTCTTGATGCAGCAGCAGGAGGAACTATGATGGCAGTTGATGTGGAGCATGCTACACGAATTATTGATGCTTTAGCCTCAACTGATTATCAAGCACAATATGATAGACAAAGTGTGCAGAAGAAAGGAGTTTTTGAATTGAATAACACTGATGCAATTCCAGCACAGAACAAAATCATGACGCAACAAATGGAAGCTTTGACTCAGCAAATGGCAAAACTGCCACAGCAGTTACAAGCACAACAGTTGCAGGCCATTCAGGCTTCACAGGCTGTTGATTGTCAAACTTCAGTGTTGAGGTGCGACTTTTGTGGAGGAAACCATGTAAATGGGAATTGCTTACAACAAACTGCAGTTGGAACAGCAACTGAAGAAGTACAGTACATGGCAAACTCTGGAAGACAGAATGTTCAGTAGGGAAATTATTCAAACAATGCCCCTCAAGGATGGAGGAATCCTCCAAATCAACCATGAGGATGGAAGCAGGAGACAGGAAATTCTGGTAGGCAGCCAATGTATCAGCAGCAGCAGCCTACATTGTATGAGCGAACTAGTAAGCTAGAAGAAACTTTGGAGAAGTTTGTGCAAACTTCTCTGATAAATCAAAAAAATCAGGAGGCATCTTGGAGGAATTTGGAGACACAGGTAGGACAACTGGCTAAGCAGCTAGCAGAGCAGCAGAGTGGACAGTTTTCAGCCAATACTCAGCCCAATCCAAAGGGGCAGTGTAAGGCAATTACAATTCGTTGTGGGAAGCAGGTTGGTTCTGACGTGAATAAGAAGACTGTTGAGAATAATTGGACAGAAGACACAGATGTCAAGGATGTAGAAGAAGATGATACTCCGACAGAATCGATTGTTGCTGAAAATAGAGCAGAGGCCAGGATGCAGGAAGATCAGAAGTCTGATACAAACCAGTGGGGGAGAAAAATTCAAGAGGGTGTGCCTTTGAAACATGTGTCATATCCACATGCACCCTCGAGAAAAGAAGCAGAGCGCCAGTTTATCAGATTTACTGAGATCCTGAAAAATTTACAGATTAACATTCCTTTCACAGAGGCATTGCAGCAGATGCCCATATATGCACGTTTCATGAAGGAGTTACTTACAAAGAAACGAAAATTTCCAGAGGAAGAAAGAGTGGAGTTGGAAGCAGGGTGTAGTGCAATCATTCAAAAGGCAATTCCACAAAAATCTAGTGATCCTGGGAGCTTTACATTACCAATTACAGTGGGTAATTTGTACGTGGGAAAGACATTGTTGGATTTAGGAGCAAGTATCAACTTGATTCCATTATCCATGTTGAAAAGAATTGGGGAGGTAGATGTCAGACCTACACGAATGACGTTGCAGTTAGCAGACAGATCCATCAAGTATCCCTATGGTGTTGTTGAGGATTTGATTATAAAGGTAGATAAATTCCTCTTTCCAGTTGACTTTGTGGTGATGGATATTGAGGAAGATGTGGAAGTTCCATTAATTCTGGGGAGACCTTTCATGAAAACAGCAAAAGCAATTATAGATGTGGATAAAGGGAAATTAAAAGTCTGTGTAGGAAATGAGGATGTAAGCTTCAATGTTTTTGAGGCTATGAAACATCCTAATGATAAAAAGGACTGCTGTAGATTGGATGTGTTGGATGAAGAATACAGTAGAGTGCAACAAGGCTTGAGCAGTTCAGATACACTTTTGCAAGTCATCACCAGACCTGCAGAAGAGTTAACTGAATTGGGAGACACAGAGGCATTAGCTTTAGCTGCAGAGTTAGATCAAGCTAAGGAAGTTCAGCAGAAGACAGAAAAAAAAGAGGAGCTGGTAAAGGGGAATTCTATTCCAGTAGAGGTACCAGAACTGAAGGTATTACCACCGCACCTTAAATATAGTTTTCTTGGGGGAGATGTGAAGAAGCCAATAATCTTAAGCAGTTTATTAACTCCTGAGGAAGAAGGAAGTCTAATGGAGGTGTTGCAACTCAATCAGGGAGCAATTGGTTGGCAACTGTCAGATCTAAAGGGAATTAGTCCAGCATATTGTATGCATAGAATTCATATGGAGGCTGATTTTAAACCAGTTGCACAACCTCAGAGGAGGTTGAATCCAGTGATGAAAGAAGTAGTAAAGAAGGAGGTGCAGAAGCTGCTGGAATCTGGAATGATTTATCCTATTTCAGATAGTGCGTGGGTGAGTCCTGTGCATATGGTTCCCAAGAAGAGTGGTATGACTGTTATTCATAATGAGAAGAATGAGCTAATTCCAACTAGAACAGTTACTGGTTGGAGGATGTGCATTGATTATAGGAAGTTGAATCAGGCAACCAGGAAGGATCATTTTCCTCTTCCTTTCATGGATCAGATGTTGGAAAGACTGGCTGGGAAGGCTTACTATTGTTTTCTGGATGGTTATTCAGGTTACAATCAAATCACAGTGGATCCACAAGATCAAGAGAAGACAACTTTTACATGTCCTTTTGGTATTTTTGCTTATCGGAAAATGCCATTTGGATTATGTAATGCACCAGCAACGTTTCAGAGATGTATGTTGGCAATCTTTGCTGATTTGATTGAGAATTGTATAGAAGTCTTTATGGATGATTTTTCAGTTTTTGGATCCACCTTTGAAGAATGTTTGGCAAATTTGAATTTGGTATTACGAAGGTGTGTGGAAACTAATCTTGTGTTAAATTGGGAGAAATGTCACTTTATGGTTACAGAAGGTATTGTGTTAGGCCACAAAATTTCTGAACGGGGAATAGAAGTTGATAGAGCAAAGGTAGAGATCATTGAGAAGCTGCCTCCACCTACCAATGTTAAGGGAATCAGAAGTTTCCTTGGTCATGCAGGTTTTTATAGGCGTTTCATAAAGGATTTTTCAAAAATTGCAAAGCCTTTATGTAATTTGCTTAATAAAGATACAACTTTCACATTTGATGAAGAGTGTGTGAAGTCATTTGAATGTTTAAAGGAAAGGTTGACTACTGCACCAGTCATAACCGCATCTGATTGGAAAATTGGTTTTGAGTTGATGTGTGATGCCAGTGATTATGCAGTAGGAGCTGTTCTGGGGCAGAGGAAGGAAAAGCTGTTTTATGTGATACACTATGCTAGTAAAGTTCTCAATGACGCTCAGAGTAATTATACAACAACTGAAAAGGAGTTATTGGCAATTGTGTATGCTTTGGAGAAGTTTAGAGTTTATCTTTTAGGCTCTAAAGTGGTGATTTAGACTGACCATGCTGCTATCAGGTACTTATTGACCAAGCCAGATTCAAAGCCCGGGCTAATTCGCTGGATGTTATTACTCCAGGAATTTGATTTGGAAATTAAAGATAAAAAGGGAAGCGAGAATCAGGTAGCTGATCATCTGTCCAGATTGGCTAATGAAGAAGTTACTGTTAGGGAATCTGAAGTTCTGGATGAATTTCCTGATGAAAAGTTACTTGCTATGCACGAAAGGCCATGGTTTGCTGATATGGCTAATTACAAAGCTGCAGGAATTATACCTGAGACCATGGACTGGCAGCAAAGGCGGAAGTTATTGAAGGAGTCAAATCAGTACGTTTGGGATGATCCTTACCTGTTCAAAATAGGTGCTGACAATTTGTTGAGAAGATGTGTTACGAATAGTGAAGCAAAGAATATACTTTGGCATTGTCACAATTCTCCCTATGGAGGACACTTTAATGGTGAGCGAACTGCTGCTAAGGTATTACAGTCAGGATTTTTCTGGCCAACGCTATTTAAAGATGCTCATATGCATGTTTAGCATTGTGATAAGTGCCAGCGAACAGGAACTATTTCAAGGAGACATGAGATGCCTCTAAGGGGCATTCAAGCAATTGAAGTATTTGATTGTTGGGGGATTGACTTTATAGGCCCTTTGCCTAGTTCCTTCTCAAATGAATACATCTTGTTGGCTGTGGAATATGTTTCATGTTGGGTGGAAGCAATTCCAACTCAAAAAGCAAATGCAAAAACAGTGATTAAGTTTTTAAAGAAAAATATATTTTGCAGGTTTGGTACACCTAGGGTGGTGATCAGTGATGGAGGATCTCACTTCTGTAATGCAGAATTAAGGAAGGCTTTTGCACATTTTGGGGTGAAACATAGGATAGCTACAGCCTATCATCCCCAAACCAATGGCCAAGCAGAGGTTTCTAATAGAGAGGTGAAGAGGATCTTGGAAAAAACAGTATCAACATCACGCAAAGATTGGGCTATCAAGTTAGATGAGGCTCTGTGGGCATA
>Ga0209700_103390_pt1 | contig 30657 bp, 24 predicted proteins | sample SiratroredBW_FD_187528 | JGI IMG/M metagenome (GOLD analysis project Ga0209700, IMG submission 187528) | Root nodule microbial communities of legume samples collected from California, USA - Siratro red BW (SPAdes) (version 2) | ecosystem: Host-associated > Plants > Roots > Nodule | place: USA...
CTAAGTTCTAGACCAAGCTTCAAATCTTCATGAATCTTCATGCTTTCCACATAAGATCATAGGTCTTGAACTTCTTCACACATGGTTGGCTTCATCAAATTACTGCAGCAGTCCACTGGTGCTAACAGAAGCTGACAGCCTAAAGTCACAGCAATTTCAGAAACCAGGGACTTGACAACACTTACAACTGCAGCGCTATTTGGGAAACTAAGGGAACATGAATTGGAAATGATCAGGCTGAAAGAAATGGAAACAGTAGAGAAGAAGACAAAAAGCCTAGCCCTTAAAACCAGAACTGCTATTAAGGGATCTAGTGATGAAATTTTAGGAGATTGTAGTGAATCTGAAAGCCTCAATTTGTTGACAAGAAAGTTTCAGAAATTCATAAAGATGAAGGGCATATTGAAGAATCAGTAAGGTAAAAGAGGTAAAAGTAAATCTGAATTTGGTTCTAATAAATTTATGTGCTTTGGCTGTGGAAAATAGGGACACATAAAAACAGATTGTCCAAGCATAGGAATTAAACAGAAAGCACCAGAAAAGAAGAACAATAAATCTGGAAATACTACACGTGCTTATATAGCTTGGGAGGACAATGCTACATCATCCAATAGTTCATCACAAGAAGAGATTGAAGCCAATCCATGCTTGATGGTTGGAAAAAGTTCTGAGGTAAGTAGTATGGAATCCAATGCATCTTTTAACAACACTAACTACAGTACACTTCTTCATGCATTTCAAGAAACTCGTGAAGAAGCTAACAAATTAGCTCTTTCAAACAATAGACTAAAGATATGAACAAGTGGCTGGAAACTAGAGTTAAGCAGTTGGAGGATGAGTTACTTCAGGCAAAAACTAATTTTGAAACTTTAGAAAAGCAGTACAATTCTGCAAACTCTAGTAGATTTAATTCTAGCAAACTAGTTGATTGTGAAAACTGTGCAGTTTTACAAAATAAAGTGAATTATTTGATTTCTAATGCATCTAAACTTTCTATGGGAATAACTAACCTGAATGTACTTTTGGAATCTCAAAATTTTATTTTTGAAAAAGCTGGTATTGGTTATCAAACTAGTCCCAAAGGGAAACAGAAATTGTTTAACAATTTTTTTAAGGGTTCTGGATCACAGTCTTCACAATCCATCACTTGCTTCTATTGTATGAGAAAGGGCCATTCAGTTAGAAACTGTAGAATAAGAAAAAAAATGTGCCTAAAGGACTAGTTAGGTGGGTGCCGCCCAAAAGCACATCTAACACTGTTGGACTCAATATTAATAGGGTACCAAATCCTTAAGTTCAATCTGTGTTGTAGGATCAGTTAGCATCCAGTAAATTGATGTGGTATCTGGGCAGTGGATGCTCAAAACATATGACAGGAGAGGCTTCACAGTTGATTAACTTGAAATGGAAACCAGCAGGGTTCGTTACCTATGGAGACAAGGAAGGATCCTTGGTGTTGGTGATATAGGAAGTAAGAATAAGGTGATCATTAAGGATGTTTTATTGGTAGAAGGTCTGAAACACAGTCTACTGAGTATCAGCCAATTATGTGATCGTGGATACAAGATCACATTTGAACCAGACCAATGTCTCATAGTAGACTCAGAATCTACTGAAACAGTTCTTGTAGGTAAAAGAGTAAGTAATGTTTACATGCTTAATGTCTCAAGCATCATTCCTAGTATGAACTGTTTACTATCCCGAAATGATGAATCTTGGTTGTAGCATAGGAGACTTGCACACATTCATATGCATGATCTAAATAGGATTGCATCTAAGGATCCTGTAATTGGTCTTCCTAAGCTTAAGTTTGAGAGGAACAAACTGTGTGAAGCATGCCAAAAGGGTAAGCAAACTAAAAGCTCTTTTAAACCAATTAATGTTGTTTCAACAACTAGACCACTTGAGTTGCTTCACATGGATTTATTTGGTCCCTCAAGAACCAAAAGCCTAGGTGGTAATTACTATGGTCTAATAATTATTGATGATTATTCCCACTTTACATGGACATTATTCATTGCCACAAAAGATAATGTTTATCTTGCTTTTAAGAAATTTGCCAAAGTGATCCAAAATGAAAAAGGGTGTAGGATTTCTACAATTAAATCAGATCATAGGGGCGAATTTCAAAATGAGAGATTTGATAAATTCTGTGAAAAGCATGGAATCAAGCATAACTTTTCTGCACCTAGAACTCCATAGCAGAATGGAGTAGTGGAGAGGAAGAATAGATCATTCGAGAAGCTGGCCAGGACGCTGCTGAATGCAACAGATTTGCTTAAATACTTCTGAACTGATGTAGTAAGTACAACATGCTATGTCTTGAATAGAGTAGTCATTTGGCCAATCGTAAAGAAGACCCCCTATGAGCTGTTTAAAGGTAGAAAGCTTAACATCTCCCATTTGAAAGTTTTTGGATATAAATGTTTTATTTTAAACAATGGGAAAGATAACTTCGGAAAATTTGATTCAAAAACGGATGAGGGTATATTTCTTGGTTATTCACTACATAGTCATGCTTATAGAGTGAATAATAGGAGAACCATGGTTGTAGAAGAATCCATGCATGTTGCATTTGATGAAACTGACCACAAAGTGCAGAAAAGTATTAAGATTACTGCAGATGATGATGAACCAGTGAATCAGAAGATTGTTACAGATCAACTAGTTAAATCAGAAAAAGACAATTAATCGAATGAAGTTCAATCGATTGAACCACAAGATCAACCGATTGAATCTGGCATTGGAACAACAACAACGAGTACTAGAATGCCTAGAGAATGGAGGGTTCCTAAGAATCTATCACTGGATAATGTCATTGGTTAAGTACAGAAGGGAGTAACTACTAGAAGATCCATGAACCATTTTTGTGAACATATGGCCTTTGTATCACAAGTTGAACCCAAGTCAGTGATTGAAGCTCTAGAAGATAGCAACTGGATCAACGCAATGCATGAGGAACTAAACCAATTTGCTAGAAATGAGGTATGGACACTTGTTCCTAGATAAAAGGGGATGAATGTGATTGGAACCAAGTGGGTTTTCAAGAACAAGATAGATGAACAAGGTGTCATTGTGAGGAACAAGGCGCGACTTGTGGCAAAAGGATATAACCAGGAAGAAGGCATCGATTTTGGTAAAACTTATGCACCAATAGCTAGATTGGAAGCAGTTAGATTGCTACTAGCATGTGCTTGCATGAAGGGATTTAGATTACATCAAATGGATGTCAAAAGTGCTTTCTTGAATGGATACATTGATGAAGAGGTCTATGCGAGCCAACCTCTTGGATTTGAAGATCACAACAATCCAGATCATGTTTTCAAGCTCAAGAAGGCCTTGTATGGTTAAAGCAAGCACCTCGACAATGGTATGAGAGGTTGAGTAATTTCTTGCTTTCTCAAGGCTATGAGAGAGGAAAACAGATAAGACCTTGTTTATTAAGAATTCATGCAATGATATAATACTTGTTCAAGTTTATGTTGATGACATTATTTTTGGTTCAACTAATGAATGTTTACGTGAGCAGTTTGTAGCTACTATGTAAGGAGAATTTTAGATGTCTATGATGGAGGAGCTCAATTTCTTCCTAGGCTTGCAGGTTAAACAAGTTAAACAAGGCATATTTCTTAGTCAAGCCAAGTATTGCAGGGAATTATTGAAGAAATTTAATATGGAAAACTGCAAGGAAGCTTCCACTCCTATAGCCACTGGATGTTGTTTAGATGTTGATGAAACTGGAGTTGATGTAGATCAGACTAAGTTCAGACAATTAATTGGATCACTTTTGTATCTGGCTGTAAGTAGACCAGACATCATGTTTAGTGTGTGTTTATGTTTCAGATTTCAAGCTAAACCAAAGGAATCACACTACATGACAGCCAAAATAATTTTGAAGTATCTCAAGGAAACTACTGAAGTTGGTCTATGGTATCCAAGTGAGGTATCTTTAAATCTTGTTGGATATTTTGTTTATGACTTTGCAGGTTGTAAAGTAGATAGGAAGAGCACTAGTGGAACTTGTCACTTGCTGGGATCCAGTTTAATATCTTGGAACAGTAAGAAGCAATCTTGCGTAGCATTGTCTACAGCTGAAGCAGAATACATAGCTGCTGGAAGCTGTTGTGCTCAAACCCTTTGGATAAAACATCAGCTAAGTGATTTTGGACTTAATCTTTCTAAAATACCTTTACTTTGTGATAATACAAGTGCAATTAACTTGACTAAAAATTCAGTTCAACATTCTAGAACCAAACATATTGAAATTCGTCACCACTTTATAAGGGATCACATAATTAATGGTGATTGCGAAATTCAATTTGTTGATTCTGAAAATCAACTTGCAGACTTATTCACAAAGCCCCTGAACAAAGAAAGATTCAATTTTCTCAAAAATGAATTGGGGATTATTGATTTTAATAATGTGAATTAATTCTAGTGATTTAATGACTGGAATGTAATTCAATTAATTGACTGAATTCCACTTTAGTTGATTAAATTTTATGACCAACTTGTGCATGCTTTTGTTATGTGCGAGGCACCTCATTGGGAAGGTAAGAATTCAGCTCTAGCATGGTCAGTCAAAGAATCAATTCAGAACTTGAATGAGACTAATGCATAAGAGCAAGCATGTGAGGAGAGAGGAAATCCTCGGTGCCACGTGTCACTGGCCTGTTGGCAGTCAACTGGTCAAAAAGCAGTGCAGAAAATAGTGCAGAGAATCTTTGAAGCTAAGTACATCTGTCCAGCTGCTGTATAAACTATTCCCAACAAACTACAGATTTACTTTTTGTGTGTTGTCCATCAGTTTGTTATGTTTTATGGTTTCCAGTTTTGTCTTCTTGTGTGTATGAATTGTGTTTAAATAATTGGTATGCATCCATGCATTCACTTGTGCACACAACTATCACTACATTGTGCAAACACTAGCGTGTCTTGGTTCATAGAGCATACTTCCTTTCTTTCATCTTAATCCACTATGGCATTATCGTCTGCACCTAGGAAGAGGACTAAGAAAACCCTTATGAAGAACGCTGAACCAGCAAATTCAGATGATGAGAATGAGGCTGGATTCCTTGTGCGCTGGTTTAATGGAAATAAAGAAAGCATAGAGGAATACCAGAAAGAGTACAACAGAAAAGCCTTCGTGAATCCTAAATTTCTGAGAATGGAATTTCTGAGAAATGAAAATCTCAACCAAGTTGCTTTTCAAGTTCCAGAAGTTAGAGAAATTTGTGAAGCTTACTGGATACATTTATCCAGATCTGGTAAAGGTCTTCCTGACCAATATATGGATTGATGAGGGCATAATCTACTCACAAGTCAAAGGAGTAGACATAGTAATTATTGATGAAGTATGGCTAACTGTAGCAGGTCTAAGAGATGCAAGAACCATTGCGAGCAGAGCCAACGTTGCTGATCTTGGTGGATTCAACAAAGTGCAGTTCTTCAGATCATGTATAAGGAACCCAAACAATCCAGCTAGGAGCTTCTCTGTTGGAGGACTTTCAGTCATTTCAAGGATTCTTGCCTATATAGTCAGATGGCTACTCACTCCAAGGGGATTCAACCATGCTGTTCTTACTGAAGATGATCTCATTCTGATGTATTGTTTGATCAATAAGATTAAGGTAAACTGGGTTAGTGTCATCAAGGAGCAACTGTCTCGCATTAGGAAGAAGTTGGAATTTCGAATTCCTTATGCTATTATGCTTTCGGGTTTCATTGAGTACTGTGACATTGATGTGGAGAATGAGCTTGTTGAAGAGGTTAAGGCTCATAGCAAGATCACTATTGCAACGCTATCCAAGATTGGACTGAAGAGGGTGAATGACAACCAATGGATCTGCAAGGCAAGCGCTGAAGAACATGGGGACTGGAGAACAATCTTACTTCAGATTTGAGCAACTCATGATCAACCATTTGGGCAGCATTGAGTCCAGTCAACGTAGCCATCATGAATGTTATGAAACACACTTTCAACATCTTGACGAACAAGTGGAAGATATCCAAGGGAAGCTTGGTCAGATGTTCTATGGGCCAGATGACTAGTGGTCACACTGCATTTTCTGTGTGTCCCCTCCATTTAATAAACTCAATGGGGGAGAAATAATTGTGTGTGTTTCGTTTGTGTTTCGTTGTCTGCCCTATGTGTTTTGTAGTTTGTTGTGTTTCATGCTTTGCATCTGTTTCAGTTTGGTTTGCTTAAGTCTGCTTAAGTTTAGTACTAAGCTTGGTTTGATTAATATCTGCTGGGTTTATGCCAGCACCTGCAGCTCGGTTATATTTCTAGTTAGTTGATGTTTTCTTAATCATGTTCTATATCCTTTGATGTACTTGGCAACCTGTTATGTAATGATGATTGACCACTATGGGTCAATTTATATTGATGTAATGTTTGCCTTATGTTATTCAATCTCTTTATATGCTTTTAAGGGACATCAAAGTATGGGGGAGTAAAACATCTTGATCTGAACTAACTGAGTTTGAGTACAGGAAGAAATTTAATTAACTGTGTTTTAGTTCAATTAGTTGATTTGTATTTTTGCTCTGAACCTATTAGATCTTATGATACTAATAAATTGTTTGAGTGCAAAGACAAGTATTTCAGGTTCAGACTAATAAACTCAACACACATCAGACTGCCTTTATCAAATTGGGGGAGATTGTTAGCACAAATGCTAACCATGTGATTTGATGAAGTCAATAAAGACCATAGCTTGCTGAATTTCTGATGGAATTAATCTGGACTATGTTAGCTCAATACTAAGCACGTGAGTTGATGAAGACTGCTTCATGAAGAATCTGTTGGAACCAACTTGGACCAGAATTGTTCAAGTGAATGACTTTGGGTCAACATGAAGATGTTGGGTGTTTCGGTCCTAGGTTTTTAAGTTGGGTTGGGTTTGTGTGTTGATGTTGGCTTGGTTCTTAATCATTAGTTACATGGTTTATCATTCTTGAAGTGCTAAGAGATTCACAAATATTAAAACTATTTTTATTAAATTTGTTTAAGAAAAATAGACCAAACTGTTTTTTGTTGAAAATATTTTTAATCAATTGAATACTTGAAACAATCGATTGAATTATGATAGTTATTTCTGTTACAAGTGGAATCTTTGACTAAGTCTTCTAACGGTCAATTCAATCGATTGAATGGTTTATTCAATTAATTAAAATAGTGATAGCTAAGCTGTTTTAAAACTAATTTGGCTATATAAAGGAATTGGCACATTCATTTTTAACAACTTTTAAGATTTCTGAAAAACTCATTGCTGAGAATTCCTTGAGAGAAAAAGCGTCCCTTTTGTGCGATCATCTTTGACAAAGTTTTTCAAACAAGAAACCTCAAAGAACGTGAATCTTAAAGCATCCTCGAGTGAGGTTCTTGCGACTTTGGTTCTGGACCAAAGCTAAGTCTTCTACACCTGATCTTTAGTCATTGTAATTTGTTCTGTGTAGAAGTACTGAGTGATCAATTGTTGATCTTACATTTTCTTGTAATTTGTTTGTTGTTTTCAATTATTGGGTTTGTAATTGAGTTGGTGCAGTGGGTTTCTGCACTGGTTTCACATCTGTTGAAGGGTTCAATAGAGTGTGAGTGCTGCGGGGAGCAGTGTTTACTTGCAGGTTGCAAGTGGTGTTTGTGCAGTAGGTTTCTGCACTGATTTCACACTAGTTGAGGGGTTCAGTGAGGTGTGAGTGTTGCGGGGAGCAGTGTGTACTGGCGGGAGCAGTGATAACTTGCTGGGAGCAAGGGTCGTAAACTAATCTTGTGATATTGTTTAGTGGAAATCTTTGTTAGTTTGCAAAGGACTGGAGGTAGCCCTTGAGGAAGGGTGAACCAGGATAAATCTTTGTGTTCTTGATTTCTTTTTCTCTCTTCTTAATCATTTTATTACTTGCTTGCATTTATCTAATAAACTGATCACTGTATCTTGATATTCACTGAGAATTTATGGGTGTATGTTTGTGCTTTGAATCTGTTTACGCTTATCTGAATCTGTTTACGCATATCTGAATCAACTGTGCTTCTGGGTTATTTTATTGTTCATTCTTTAAAACTACTGGACTGTGTTTAATCATCTTGATTCTGGATTAATTTCTAACAACTTCCGATGTGCATAATTGATTGTTTACTGGACAGTCCAGAATTACACGAGTTGATTGATTGAATCAAGAATTTTCATTCTCTACTTCAAGAACATTTTATATTTGCGAAAAGATTTTGAAATTTCAATTCACCCCCCTTTTGAACTCGGTCTAAACCTTATTTTACATAAGTTAGTCCATAAGAATAGATGGAATAGTATCAATAACTAGGTCAATATATATGATATTGAGCCAAATACCATTAAGAATATGAAGAAATACTCTTTCAAATGTCATGTAGACGAAAGAATCAATAGAACAAATAATTTATAAGATTAGACGATAGATTACTACAGAAGTGAAGCGTGAAGGAATAATCAATCAAAGAGTATTAGACGATAAATATTAAAACAAACAAAACAAATTAACCAATAAAGAACTAGAAATAGAATCGTCTAAGTTGGATAGACAAACAAAATAATATCTAATGGTAGATATAGGATAAAAAATGGAATAATACACAAGTTGTAAATAAATAATAAAATTCATCTAAGTCAACAATTCATTGTCCATCTCGAATATTTACATCTTACCATCAACTTTCTTGTGTCATCTAATATTAATACATAGACGCATTAGGATGAATAACAAGATTTGTTTGAATAAGTAATCTATTACATGATTACTTTTCATTCTCTTGACATTATCTAATGAAAATAAAAGTATAACATAATGGAAATTCTAAATTATAGAGAGATTAAATCTAGTAAATGAAATTTACAAGATTTGTCTGTACTCTATGTGAATGGAGGGGATGTTATTGCTTTGCTTCCCACTTCGTCTGGTGATCAAAGCTGTATCCGGTCCTAGGTAGGTTGTTTCCCAACGACCTAGTTCCTGTCAAAGGATTAAACACACAAAGAGAAAAGGGGGGGGGGGTGTCGTGAAATAATTGAATTTAATAAAATAAAAACCAACAACCAAATTAGATTTTCTTAACCCAATTAAATTACCCTCTTGATTAGATTGCAGTCAATTCATCACAGTATACAGAAATTCATGTTCAACTTATTGAACCTTAACTCCAACCCAAATTAATTAACTAAGCGAGAATTAATACAAGTTTTCCTTATGCAAATTAAGCATTCACATACATCATTCATTCCATCCCAACAACTCGTGACTCACTCCATTAAGCATGAACAGAGACACAAAATTCATATTAACTGAAACATTAAGCATGAACCAGTAAAAACATTAAGCACATAAATAAAATTATGAAGAGTTAAGAGATAAAGAGAGAAAAAAATAACGCAACAACAATCTCAAAACTTCATTGCAATCTGAATCAAAAGGATAACCTTATAAATTAGCCTTCTATTAAATTCAAATAAAGCAAACAGAGATTAAACACAAAACAGAATTAAAATAGGAATGTAATTGAATTGAAATAGGATACGAAATTGAATAATTAAAATAGAAAATGAAATTGAATTGAAATAAAAGCAAAACGTAATTGCAGAGAAAAGAAAATAAATACAGAACCAGCTTTTCCAGAGAGAGAAAACGAATTGAATCCCAAAAGCAGAGAATAAAGAACTGTATGCTTCTCTATTCGCCTCCTCTGTGTAACAAGTGGCTAGACCTAAATAAGTGCTCAACACTAAACCTAATGGGCCCAAATTTGTTCCATTCTAGTTCAACGAATAAAAACTAAAAATAAAAACTAATAATGTGGTAGCTCCTCTTCAATTCCAGAATTAATTTCCAAGCCCAATAAAATTCTAAGGCTTCCCTGAAAATAATAATAAAATTAGCTCAGAAAATCCGAATTAAATAAAATTACGAATTTCTAGCAAATTAAGCCCAAACAGTAAAATTGAGAAAATAATAGGCAGTTAAGCACAAATCACTAATCAAAATAGCTACAGAAAGACAAGTACATAAGGAAAAATAATGACTCATCATCTGGGAATGAACAATTTGGGACCTTGAACTAGGACCTACATTTGCCATAGTGATACAACCCAGCGTTTTCCCGAAGAGATTCTAGGAGTCCCATTTTGGCATCCCTCCTTCCATTATTAAGCACTTATGGAGGTTAAGTTGGATTATCATCCGTTAATGGATAATCCTCCTACGCCCTCATAAGCTTAAGTTAAATGATCGTCCATTAGAGGTTTCTTACTGTTACTTTTATGTATTCACCATGGTTCATGTACTCAACAAAGAAAAATAGGGAAAAGTAGGATATACATACTGTCAACACTGGATTTTGTCCTGACGAAGATAAAATTTTTTATTCATTTTCTTTTAATTCAAAGCTAAATTAATTAAGATTAAAATTAAAAATATGAATAAAATAAAAATTAATTAATTGATAATTAGAATATTAAAAAAATAATAATAAAATGTAATTAAAAGAAAAAAGGTGGCAGGCAACGTTTTGAACCAGGCGTGGAATGATTTTCATACTGGCATGGGCAAAGTTTTTTTTAAGCATGGGAAAGATTTGAAAAAGTGATGATTACGTTGCAACAAAATCGTAACAAAATGGTAAGCATGAGATGTGTGAGCGGAAGGAGAAGGGAATCGTCAATTTCTTTTATAAAAGGGAAATATACTTTCATAGGGAGGGGGCTGATTTTTGAAGAAAATTGAAAAGCAAGAAGGAAGAAGATACGTCAATTGAAAAAAGGTATAGCATATAGGAGCATGAGGCTTCGTGAATCAATGGCAGAAAATTACAAAAGAAAAAAAGCACAGTCCAGATTGCAGGAAGAGAAATACACAGTTCATCCACAAGAAATAGAGAGAAGAATTTCTGACGGACAAATTTGCTAAGGATTCACACTTGAAGTATGTACAATTGAATTTCTGACTCTCTTGTTCCAGTTTCTATTTACTATGGCTCTGTTCTTGGTTGCTCTCTGTAATTATGAATAGTTGTTTGTCTGCTCTGTTCTTGGTTGCCCTCTGTAATTATGAATAGTTGCTTGTGTGCTCTATTCTTGGTTGCTCTCTGTAATTATGAATCGAAAAGGATTAATCCCAATTCATGGTTCCAAAACACATTTAATCAATTATAAAGTTAGAGTTTAGATTAGAACCAATTTGGGGAAGTTGTTGCTCCAAGCACACTTTGTGGTTTCTCCTCCAGTAACCGTAAGAACCTTGTATGCCAATTTGAAATTCCCCAACCAAGAATCAATGTCAGAAACGTCATCAACAATATATAGATGTCCTCCAGTAACCGTAAGAACCTTGTATGCCAATTTGAAATTCCCCAACCAAGAATCAATGTCACAAACTTCATTAACAATCTATAGAAATTACAAGATCCAGATTAGAATGAGAAGAGGAAAGTAATTAAAATAGAAATTATAAAAAAATAAAGTAGAAGAAAAGAAGGAGGAAGAGGCGAGTGTCGCGCCACCGCGCCTTCGCCAAACCTCAAAGCCACGCCAACCTCTGCCGCATGCTGTCAAGCATCATCTCCGACGAGATGCCACTGCACCTCCATTAAACCTCAAAGGCAGCTTCCACCATAGCCTCTGTCGATCTCTTTTCATTGAGCCTCAACCTCTTTCTCATCTCCGTACGAACCACCAACGCTGGCTTCGCCTCGCCAGTGTCGTCCTTCGTCGTACCCGCTCCCATGGACGCCAGCAAGTGCCTCCCTGCGGCGCCTTCACACCCATGTTTTAGGGTTTTTGATGAATGAACCCTAAAGGGTTCTTAAGGAGAGAAACTTGCTGGACCTCACAGATTTCTATTTTGCACCCCACATGTTTAGGCTCGCACCCCAATCTTTCTTGATCCCTAAAACACCCCTGACCATAGGTGGGTTTTAAATAGTTTGACTTACTTCTTGCACCCCATCAATTAGTGATTTGCACCTACATATGCCTGAATTCCGAAACTGCCCCTAATTTCGTTTAAAATCTTTCACTAAAAAAAAAGCTTATTTCTAATACTTACATAAAAAACGGAATGTTTTAATAAATTTTAAATTCCAAATAACCGTTCGCGTCATGCGGGATTCTTTTTTTTAAAAAAAATATATAATAATAACAATTCTTGATTTGAATTCCTAAATGGCCGTTCGCGTCGTGGGATTTAATTCGATAAGTTTTAATTTGTTTGGATTATCAAAAGGCCGAACGCGTCTACGATATCCATATTAAAATCAATTTCTAAAAATATAAAAAAAATACAAAATTTCAAAAAATAAAAAATATCAAGTTTCTTTTTAAAAAAAATAACTCATCTATCTTTTAGAACTACATATTCCCTGATTCTTCACCCCTTATGGATGTTGATACGTAGGAGCAATGTCGATCCTTGTCGGATCCTTTAATTTAAAAATATTATTTTTGTTCTTATTTGTATTTTATCTTTGGGAAAAGTAAACATTTAATAAACCACATTTGATTTTGCTCATTTTATTAAAGGTACTGTCTTAGGACAGGTGCTGTGGGGTGCTAATACCTTCCCCAAGCGTAACCGACTCCCGAGCTCATCTCTGGTTCGCAGATCATTTCCTTTTCTTTTTTTCTTGGTTTTTCCATAGTTTTCCGCAATAAACTATGGTGGCGACTCCATCTCTTTCTTTTCACCATTTTTCTTATATTTTCGGATCATCATCATCCGTCGTCGACGTGGTCACGACAGATGGCGACTCCACTGCGGACATATTTGAGAGTCAGGCCATTTAATTAAGTGATTAAATTTAAATGTGGTTTTTCATATTTTTTTCCCTTATTTTTTTTGTTTATTGTATTCTTGTAGGATTGTGGATTTTGCTCTGTTATTATGTTATGGTTTGGATTCTCACTGATTGATTGTATGAGATATTGAACCCTAGAGTAGAAGACATGCTTATAACTGCTATATCTGTGATATCTGCCTGGGACTTTTCTTGTTGTTTTGCAGGTGGGGGTTGGGTATAGGTTTTACTCATTTCACACACACACTCTGCATGCATATTTCCTGAGTGGGATCCTAAAACCCCGAATCTGAAAAAAGCATAGAATTAGAGGGATTTAGTGATACTGGAATGGATGTACTTCCTACTCTGATTTTCATGAGAATCCCAGCCAGAGTCTGTTCTCTTATTGTCTGTTCATAAACTAGTTGTTTAACGACAGCTTTGGGTAAGATGATAATGAGGGCCATAGCTCTGGTGGCCTTTATACCTTTAGGGATTAGGGAACTTACCTTGTGAGGATGCATGTAAAGGTCTTAGAACCCTAGGTGTTATGCTACCGATTTGTTTAGAGCACTAAGGGAGAAAAATCATGGACTGCAACCACTCACCGGCATGACAAGACAGAATGTTTGCTATGGAGAATGTGAAAAGTGTGGAATTGAGCTGTGTTTAATGCATATCATTCATGTTGTTTTCATGCATCATTATTTTGTTCTAAACAAAATTTTTGAAAATTGTACACCAGATCATGGAAGTTCATCCTGGATTAGGGGTTGAGAGAGGATCAGAAGCTTCTGATTTGAAAAAGAAGTTGAAATGTGAACCGATACGGAATGATTTCTCTAATCTCTGAGAGCTTGGTAGGAAGTTGAAATCTATCCAGAGGGCAGCCTTTAGAAGAAAGTATAGGAATTTGCTAGGGTTGCTGGAGCTGGACATGGAGATAGACATTGTCACTGCACTTGCTCAGTACTATGATTCATCCATGAGATGCTTCTTATTCCAAGGCTTTCAGTTAGTACCTACAATTGAGGAATATGAGCAAATCTTAGATCTGCCTTTGGGTGGGGGAATCCCTTACAGACACTGTGAGCAACATTCTTCTATTCTGACTATATCATCCATCACCAAAATTCCTCAGGACATGCTGAAGAGTCGGTTAATTTCTGCAAGAAACACTAGAGGATTTTCTCAGAGATTCTTGGAAGCACATCTCCTACAGCTGAGCATAAAAGAAGACTGGGAGACATTCATAGATGTATTGGCTCTCATACTCTATGGAACCATATTGTTTCCTTATTCAAATGATTATGTGGAGTATGCTGCTATTGATATATTTGTGGCTGTGAGAACCAGATTTGAGAATCCCGTTACAGCAGTGTTAGCTGATACTTACCTAGCATTGGATTTGTGTTATGAAAGGAAGGTGAGAAAGATGCTTTGCTCGGTGCATGTTCTGTATGTCTGGCTGATGGCTCACATAAGCGACAATATTCTTGGAGTTAGATGTCCGATAGAGCTTGTGACTCGTAAGAAGCTAGATAAGAGGGCAAGAAAGGAGTGGGCTTTATTTGTTGCTGGTCTAAATCAGAAGAAAATCATATGGCAACCATCATGGCAACATAGGTCGAAGCTCATATATAATTGTGAGGGCTTCCCTAATGTACCTCTTATAGGAATAAGAGGGTGCATTAGCTATAATCCAGTTTTAGCTCAGAGGCAATTTGGCTACCCGATCAGAGGAGCGCCTACACCTGCTGTTTTAGTTCCATTTGTGTGTTACTATTAGGATGGATTTGTGAATGACACTTTATGTCAGATCCGCAATGCTTGGAAGAATATACTATGTGCGAAAAAAGACACTAGATCATGGTCAGTTGACAGAGAAACCCCATATCAGCAGTGGCTACTAGACAGTAAGAGAAGTCAAGTTGCCTTATAAATTGACGGATCAGGAGCCTTTGGGAGAACCTGTGCCTAAGGAGCCTACACTTGACACAAATCTGAAGAAGTTCAGAAACTGAAAGAAGAGGTCGAGCAGATGAAGAAGAAGAATGATGTGCTGAATAATGACATGTAGAGCCTGCAATATGAATATTTGAATGTCAAGGTAGACAATGAAAGGTTAATGAAAAGGCAGAAAGTTGATAGGGAATGCATTATGGAGATGACTCAGAAGTTAACTGCTGCTAAGGCTGAATTGACTACGAGGGCTAGAGAATGGGAGGCGGCTATGCATGCTGAGTGCTAGGAGACCAGACAGGACAGACAGAAGATTATGAAAGAATTATATGACTTACGAGACATGTTCCACAGCACAGAGTCACGAATGAAGGAAATCATGTCGGAATATGAAAAGAAGCTGAAAGAGGAGGAGTGGCAAAAGATGGAGGCTGAAGAGAGGCACCAGATGATAATGACCCAACTGGAGAACACATTGCAGATCAGGAGCGAGACATTATTCATTGGAGGACGTGTTTCTCACAATTGGTTGTTTTAGCCAATGGAGCCATTGAGGATGTGCCTAGGATGCTGAGAGAGGCAGACTCATCTCTGATGTTCTTTAACTTCCCGGATTCTGTTCAGACTTTTCTTAATCATTGTAAATATTTAGTCGAGCGGATGAAAGTTATGATTGCTCGTTCTAGGGATTGATTTTGTTTTGTATTGGTTCGATACATTGTTTTATGATATCAGACAGTTTTTTTTTCCTATCAATACAAATACAGGTCCAATTTCCATGGATGTGTGCGCAATTTTCACAATTATTGTATAAACAACGTGCATATATATATTTTTTTTCATAGCATTCATTTTGCATTTTTATTCAATTTTCTCATAATAAAAAAAACATAAAAACATATAAAGACGGCAAATATTCTATGTCATCGCTACAAAACTCGTGCCAACAACAAAAGAATGGACAGTGAAGTGCAAGAGAGCATGAAAGCTGACATTGACCAGCTGAAAACTCAGATGGGTCAGATGTTTGAAATGATGGTGGCCTTAAAAGATGCTGTTATTGTCCGCAATGAAGAGACTCAGTCTTCACATCCCCCTTTACTTCAACACTGTAACCCTAATGGGGGAAATAGAAACACTCATGAATCCCATCCATATGGTATGCCTTTGAATTATGAGCCTGTATATGAAGAGTATGAAGAGCAAGGAGATAGGCCAATGGGTAATGCTGCTAACCCCAAAGGTTAACCTAAAGCTACTCAAATGCCACTTGCTAGTCGTATGGAGAAAGTGGTAATTGATAAGGTCCCATCTAATACTCAACCACGGGTTCTGCAAGTTCATGCTGGAGAAACATCTGTGATGAAGAATAATGTGAATGAAGGCGTTCAAAGTATGATGTTTAACACCGATATGACGAAAAGCAAGCTAGAAATACTGGAGGAAAGGTTCCGGATGATTGAAGGAGCCAGTGCTTGCGAGTTCGGAGATGCTGTTGGGTTATGTTTGGTACCGGATGTGGTGATACCCCCAAAATTTAAGGTGCCAGAATTCAAGAAGTATAGGGGAGCTACTTGCCCAAAAAGCCATCTAGTCATATACTGCAGGAAAATGGTTGCTCATGCTCATGATGAGAAGCTATTGATGCATTTCTTTCAGGAGAGTCTTGCTGGGACGACTTTAAACTGGTACATGCATTTGGAATTAGTTAAAATCCAGACATGGAAGGATCTGGTCAATGCTTTCATAAAGCAATACAAATATAATATGGACATGGCTCCCAATAGAATGCAGCTGCAAAGCCTGTTCAAGAGAAGCACTGAGACCTTCAAAGAGTATGCCCAAAGATGGAGAGAATTGGCTGCTCAGGTTGAACCACCTCTCCATGAAAATGAAATGACCACCACGTTCATCGAAACATTGCAATCCCCATATTATGAACATGTGTTGGGAAGTGTGTCTTCCATCTTTTCTGATATAGTTATTATCGGTGAAAGGGTTGAATACGGGCTTAAAAGTGGAAAGATAGCACAAAACCCGTCCGCGGTTAACAATGCTAGAAAACCCGGGTTCAATAATAATAGGAAGAAGGAAGGAGAGGTGCAGGCAGCTTCAGTCGTGCCACATTGGGGAAGGTATCAAAACCAGTATCAGCCGAATTACAGATCATCACAGACCTATGTTGCGAATGCTGTGTCGAACTATCAGTATAATGCTTCCCGGCCACAAACTGGGTATAGACCGCCAATAGCAGCTCATAATGCTTATCAACCCAATCCAGGGATTCAGAATGCTAATCAGGCACAAAATCAAAATTTTGGTCAAAGGAATAATTCAGGAGAGAGGGCGGTGAAGTTTACTCCTTTACCAATGACCTATTCAGAGTTGTTACCTGATTTGGTTAAAAATGCATTGGTTGCTATATGTCTAGTAAGAGTCATACAACCACCATATCCTAGATTTTATGATACTAATGCTAAATGTGGATATCATGTGGAGAGATCGGTCATTCAACTGAAAATTGCTGAGCCCTTAAATACAAAGTGCAGTCCTTACTCGATTCAGGGTGGCTCACTTTTCAAGAACAGAAGCCAAATGTGGACAAAAACCCTTTTTCTGGTCACTCAAATGCCACGGTTAATGCTGTAATTGATGAAGAAGAACCAAGTCTGGTTAGATGTGTAAATGAAATGAAGAAACCTACGAATGAGGTTTTCGAAGCAATTTGCCAGGCTGGGTTATTCCGATGTGAACAAAGGACAGAAGATGGATGTGATTTCCATGATAGCATCAAACATTCTATTGATGAGTGTGTTGAATTCAAAAATTATGTGCAAGACTTGATAGATAGACATATTCTACAAGTTACTCATCAAAAGAAAGAAGAGGGAGTATTTGTTGGTGAAGAATGGGTTTCGCAAAGGCCTAAACCGTTGGTGATTCAATTTACTATGCCCACCAATTCCATGCCCATAGGAAGGCAACCCTTAGTGATTCAGACACCCGCTGCTTTCCCATACAAGAATGACAAAGCTGTTCCTTGGAAGTATGGTGTCAGTATCATCCAAGAGGAACAAAAAGATGAATCTGTTGAATCAAGCAAAGCTGCTATTGACAATATATCTGGAATTGGAGGCATGACTAGGAGTGGTCGTTTGTTTACTCCACCTGTGCTGAGAGCTGAGAAAAGCCTTGAAACAATCAGAGAAGAAATGGCTGCAGAAAAGGCAAAGACATTGTTAAAAGGGAAAGCTGTGCAAGAAAACCCAGAGTTAGAGCTGAAAGAAAGCAAGGAGGCTACCGATGAGGATGCATATGAGTTCTTAAAGTTCATCCAACAAAGCGAGTACAAAGTGGTTGATCAATTGAACCGGATGCCTGCAAAGGTATCGTTGTTGGAACTGTTGATGCATTCTGATTCTCATTGGAAATTGCTAATGAAGATTCTGAGTGGGGCCCATGTTGATCAGAAAATTTCCTTGGATAAATTTGAAAGGATTGTTAGTCACATTACTGCTAACAATTACTTGACTTTTACTGAGGAGGAATTACGTTCAGAAGGTAGAGGGCATAATAAAGCTCTTCACATCTCAGTTAAATGCATGAATCATTTCATCTCGCGAGTATTGATTGATAATGATTCATCATTGAATGTGATGCCGAAAACCACCCTGAACAAACTACCAAGTGATGGGATTCATTTACGTCCTAGTACCATGGTGGTTAGAGCTTTTGATGGAAGTAGGAGGGAAGTTGTTGGTGAAGTGGAACTACCAGTGCAAGTCGGACCATGCACATTTCAAGTTGTGTTCCAGGTTATGGACATCTCACCAGCCTACAGTTGCTTGCTGGGTAGGCCTTGGATACACACAGCTGGAGTAGCACCTTCAACTTTACATCAGAAATTGAAGTCTATAATTGATGATAAATTGATCATAGTTTTTGGAGAGGAGGACTTGCTGGTATGTGGGCCTATGCCTACTCCCTATATTGAAGCCGCGGAGGAAGATCTTGAAACTTTTTTTCAAGCTCTGGAGATTGTCAACACAACTTATATCGAACCTTTTAGGGTAAATCCACACTTGTCTAGCGCATCACTGATGGTGGCTAGAACCATGATGGAGAAGGGGTATAAATATGGTGATGGCTTGGGAAAAAATAATGATGGGTCTGTAAAGCCACTGGAGCTGGTTGATAATAGAGGAAGGTATGGTTTGGGGTATAAACCTACCCAAGCAGATCGGAGGAAAAGAGTTGAAGAAATGAAGGAAAGAAGACAGGCCAGGATAGAGGGAAGAGAGCCAAAGACGAATGAAATTCCCTATGCAGCCTGTATCAGAGCTTTTATAGTGCTGGATGGATCAATCTTGATCAGGTGGCAGCAATTGAACATGAGCTGGAGGATGGAGGCTCAAATTTTGTACACCCCTGTCTTCCAGATGAACAGATTGGCAATTGGAAAACTGTAGAAATACGCGTGGTGTATACACATGAAGAAATGTGATAGAAAAAGAAACTTTCATTTTAAATAATTTCTTTACTTTGTAATACTTTCTCTTAGCTTTCACTGTTTCAGTTAATAAAATGTTGAGTTTTCATTTTTTTGTCTTGTTTATTTATTTTCGTAAAATTGAATAATGCAGATATGATGAAGCTTGTTTTGAAAATAATCATTCCAATATTTCATGTCCAAATTTCACAAACCCCGATGATTATATGGAAAATGATGAATATGAAGAAAACTGTGAACCCTCTCCGGAGTTGTTAAGATTAGTCGAACAAGAGGCGAGAGAGATTAAACCGCACCAAGAAGAAATTGAAATGGTTAATTTGGAAGATAAGGGGGAAGAAAAGAATGTTAAAATTGGAGCTGGTCTGACAAAAGAAATGAAATTGCAGCTATATACCCTTTTGAAAGAGTTTAAAGATATATTTGCTTGGTCATACAAAGATATGCCTGGTTTAGATCCCGAAATTGTACAACACAGGCTACCACTTAAACCGGAATGCATTCGATTAAACAGAGGTTAAGAAGAGTGAAACCTGAGGTATCACTGAAGATAAAAGAAGAAGTGGAAAAACAGTTTAATGCTGGATTTTTAGCAGTAGCACAATATCCTCAATGGGTAGCAAATGTTGTTCCTGTGCCAAAGAAAGATGGGAAAGTTCGAATGTGTGTAGACTACAGAGATCTGAAAAGGGCTAGCCCTAAAGATGATTTTTCCTCTACCACATATCGACACGTTAGTGGATAATACTACTACGTCATTATTATACTCATTCATGGATGGATTTTTGGGATATAATCAGATTAAAATGGTGCCTGAGGATATTGACAAAACTACTTTCATCACCCTATGGGGCACGTTTTGTTATAAGGTAACGTCATTTGGGTTAAAGAATGCTGGGCAACTTATCAGGAGGCAATGGTGACTCTTTTTCATGACATGATGCATTAAGAGATTGAGGTTTATGTCGATGATATGATAGCCAAATCTGCATCTGAAGAAGAACATCTTGTTAATCTGATAAAGTTATTTGAAAGATTAAGAAAATACAAGCTCAGGTTGAATCCGTCTAAGTGCACTTTTGGAGTAAGATCTGGGAAGCTTCTACGATTCATTGTCAGTCAAAGAGGAATAGAAGTGGATCCAGATAAAGTACGTGCTATTCTAGAAATGCCACATCCTTGCACGGAAAAGGAAGTTCGAGGCTTTCTGGGAAGATTAAATTACATTGCCAGATTTATTTTCCATTTAACTGCCACTTGTGAAACAATTTTCAAATTGTTACGGAAAAATCAAGTGGTAGAATGGAATGAAGACTATCAGATAACATTCGACAAGATTAAACAATATCTAAGAGAACCTCCAATACTGCGTCTGCCAGTTCCTGGAAGGCCTCTTATTCTCTATCTGACAGTATTAGACGGATCAATGGGTTGTGTTTTGGGACAACAGGATGAAACAGGAAAGAAAGAGCATGCCATATATTATTTGAGCAAGAAATTTACTGATTGTGAACAAAGATATTCCGTGTTAGAGAAAACCTGTTGTGCATTGGCTTGGACAGCGAATCGTTTGAGACAATATGTGTTAAGTCATACAACATGGTTAATATCTAAAATGGATCCAATCAAGTACATTTTTGAAAAGCCTGCTTTGACTGGAAGAATAGCTCGTTGGCAGATGTTATTATTAGAGTTTGATATTTTGTATGTCACGCAAAAAGCTATTAAAGGCAGTGCTTTGGCAGAATTTCTAGCTCATCAACCCGTAAATGACTATCAACCTATGCAACCTGAGTTCCCAGATGAAGACATTATGGCCCTGTTTGCAACGGAAGAAAGTATGGAGGATGAAAGAAAATGGATTTTATTCTTTGATGGATCCTCTAATGCATTAGGACATGGTATAGGGACAGTGCTTATTTCCCCAGAAAAACAATATATACCAATGACTGCGAGATTATGTTTTGATTGCACAAATAATATAGCAGAATATGAAGCCTGCGTTATGGGGATCCGAGCAGCCATAGAATTGAAAGTAAAACGCTTGAATGTATATGGTGATTCAGCGCTGGTTATTCATCAAGTAAAAGGAGAATGGGAAACTCGAGATCAAAAATTAATTCCTTACAAAGCATATATCAAAGGAATGATTGAGCATTTTGAAGATATAGAGTTTCATCATATTTTAAGAGAAGATAATCAGTTAGTTGATACTCTCGCTACTTTGTCATCCATGTTTGAGGTTAGTCGAGAGGAGAAATTGCCAATGATTAAAATGCAAAGCTATGAAAATCCAGTATACTGTCATTTCATAGAAGAAGAAATGGACGGTAAACCGTGGTATTTCGATATTAAGCGATACCTCAAGAGTCGAGAATATCCTGATTCAGCCTCAGAGAATGATAAAAGAATGTTGAGAAAGTTAGGCTCTAGTTTCGTGTTGAATGAAGATGTGTTGTATAAACGAAATCATGATATGATGCTACTCCGATGTGTGGATTCAAAAGAGGCAAAGTTGATATTGCAAGAAGTACATGAAGGAACCTTCGGAACACATATGAATGGACATTCTATGGCTAGGAAGATACTAAGGGCTGGTTATTTCTGGATGACTATGGAAAATGATTGTTGTCTGCATGTGAGAAAGTGTCATAAATGTCAAGTGTATGCCGACAGTATTCATGTGTCGCCTACTACTTTGAATGTTTTATCTGCGCCATGGCCTTTCTCCATGTGGGGTATAGATGTCATTGGCGCTATTGGACCAAAAACATCAAATGGACATCGATTCATACTGGTGGCCATAGATTATTTTACAAAGTGGGTTGAAGCTGCTTCCTATGCTAATGTAACCAGAAAAGTGGTGGCAAAATTTATAAGGAAAGAGTTGATTTGCAGATATGGAATTTCTGAAAGAATTATTACTGATAATGCCACTAATTTGAACAATCATATGATGTCAGAGATATGTGAAGAGTTCAAGATTAAGCATCATAATTCTTCCCCCTATCGACCAAATAAGAACATAAAGATTGGCAAATAAGAACATAAAGAAAATAATCCAGAAAATGGTAGTGACATATAAAGATTGGCATGAGATGTTACTGTTTGCTTTGCATGGTTATCGCACTTCGGTGAGAACATCAATAGGAGCAACGCCTTTCTCTCTTGTATATGGAATGGAAGCAGTATTACCATTTGAAGTTGAAATACCTTCTCTCAGAGTATTGATAGAGACCAAGTTGGAAGAAGCTGAGTGGGTCCAAGCAAGATATGATCAGCTTAGTTTCATCGATGAGAAGAGATTAGCCGCTGTGTGTCATGGACAATTATATCAAAAGAGAATGAAAAAGGCATTTGACAAAAAAGTTCATCCGCAAATGTTTTGTGAAGGAGATCTGGTGGTTAAAAATATCATATCAGTTCAAAAAGATCATCGCGGTAAATGGATGCCTAACTATGAAGGTCCATATGTGGTAAAGAAAGCCTTCTCGGGAGGAGCACTAATTCTTACAAGGATGGATGGGGAAGAGTTACCATTACTGGTTAACTCTGACACAGTCAAAAAGTTCTATGCATAATATGATTCCATAAATTGGGGAATGTAATATTTGGAAACATTGAATGATATTAAAATTGTATCTGCATATTTCTTTTGATAAAATAAAATTTCGTTTGATTTCTCGTTTATATATTTCTGTTATGCTAAGAGAAGTATACACCACGGGTAGGCTACGAGATTTCTCAAATTCTGAAGGATGTCGCAGAATATAAAAGGAATAAAAAAAATGATTGCATAATAAATCATGTTTATAGGCCATTTTTCTCATCCTAAAGTTTAAAAATCATAAAACATCCATTGCACCTTTCTTTGAGCCTAATACAAATGTTTTTTTTCTTTTAAAATATATACCTTGAACAAGGATCACCAAGTGAAAGTCAGTTCAAGTTTGCATATCAAAAGTTTCTTAGAAGAAAATTCATAAAAAAAGAAGAGGTGTAACAAAAGATTCCCAAATAAAAAAAAAGAGAAAAGAAACGAGAAGAAGTTCAAAAATGAAAATATGTCATCAAAATAAAAAGATGACAACTCACAAACAAAATTGTTCTCACAAAGTGAGTCAAAACAAAGAAAAGAAAATAAAAAATTAAAGAAGAAACTCAGAGAAAAGCCTTGGCTGTTTTTCACAAACCAATAATGGATGATCTTTGTTCCAAAATTATAACCCATAAACACCCTTTGGGCCTTTAATATCCTTTTCTTCAAAACCCTTTAACCTCTAGGCACATTACAAGCCCAATAAAGTCCACATTGATTGGGGAATGATTGTTAATGATTTTCACTTAGAATAGCTTTGCAATAAAGGAAAATGACTAATAGCATGTGTCAAAAAAAATGAAAATGAACGTAAAAGAAATGAAAAAATCAGAATGCCTCTGGTAAAAAAAAGTGACACCAGTTAGCATTGATAAAGTTAACACTGGGGCAATTCTTTCTCATGAGAGTCATTGTTTATTCAAATTGGTTTGTTACCCTTAAAAAGTAAGACTAGGGCAATTCAGTGTAGTTTTTTCAATAAGAGTTGCACTCTCCTAACCATCACCCAATGTTCATAAGCCACCCTTTTGAACCCAATTTCTCATATTTTAAAACTGGGGCATTTTCATTGCCTATTTGGAGTTTAATATTCTTTCCTATATTCTGTTCATCCACCTATTCTAACACGTATGCATTAAAATATTAGAATTGATAACGTTCACAATTTTTGTGTCAGGCATTAAGATTTGTGAATATCTTTTGCAAAATGAGGAAAAATCAAAATTCATTCCTAATAAATTCAATGATTGCATAGAAACATTTGGTTTAGAGAAATCGATAAAGAAAAAAATGATTCAAAATTTGTCTTTTAAAATAATCAAAATTCTCACGCATTCAAAATAAAAGCAAAATCAATAGATCTTATGCATTCATATAAGCATCTCCAAATAATCAAAAAAGTAAAATCTCATGCATCATACAATCTTACAAGACAAAGTTTTGTATATTAACATACAAAGGGATAAAAGTCAAGACTTTTCAAGCATTTTATGCATACATACATTCATTCCCCAATGGAAAAATCAAAATTGTCAAACATTTAGATATAAAAAAAAATTCTCAAGCAATTATACATGCATTAAAAAAAAAAAAAAATCTCATGCATTTATACATGCATTCAAAGCAAAAAAAATCTCATGCATGGTTTCATGACCCTCTCAAGATTCTAGTGAAAATGTTTGGAGAAAGAACTCAAAGTTGTATCTCCAGTGAAGAAAGGACTCAAAGTCGTATCTTCACAGAAACATTTGACTCAATATGTTGTTATAGTTAGAGAAAGAACTCTAAGTTGTATCTCTACGGTTGTAAAGGTGACTCAAAGTCAACCTTTTATTTGGAGAAAGAACTCAAAGTTGTATCTCCATTGAAGAAAGACTCAAAGTCATATCTTCACAGAAAAGTATGACTCAATGTCATTACAGTTAAAGAAAGAACTCAAAGTTGTATCTATACTGTTGTAAAGGTGACTCAAAGTCAACCTTTTATTTGGAGAAAGGACTCGTCGAATCTCTATTTGGATAAAGATCTCAACCATGTTTGATGTGTAACCCTGTCATCCTCAAAAGGTCAAGGTTATCACGTCATTTTTTTTATGTTCTCAAATTTTAAAATATTTTTCATTTTCATTCTGAACGAAATCCATTGTTTCTGTCTTTACTTATCTTTTACCCTAATAACTTGGAAATTTCAATTTTCAAAGTTATTTAGTAAAAGTTAAGTAAAGAGGGGCAGCTGTCAACACTGGATTTTGTCCTGATGAAGATAAAATTTTTTATTCATTTTCTTTTAATTCAAAGTTAAATTAATTAAGATTAAAATTAAAAATATGAATAAAATAAAAATTAATTAATTGATAATTAGAATATTAAAAAAATAATAATAAAATTTAACTAAAAGAAAAAAGGTGGCAGACAACGTTTTGAACCAGGCGTGGAATGATTTTCATGCTGGCATGGGCAAAGTTTTTTTTAAGCATAGGAAAGATTTGAAAAAGTGATGATTACGTTGCAACAAAATTGTAACAAAATGGTAAGCATGAGATGTGTGAGTGGAAGGAGAAGGGAATCGTCAATTTCTTTTATAAAAGGGAAATATACTTTCATAGGGAGGGAGCTGATTTTTGAAGAAAATTGAAAAGCAAGAAGGAAGAAGATACGTCAATTGAAAAAAGACATAGCATATAGGAGCAGGAGGCTTCGTGAATCAAGGGCAGAAAATTACAAAAGAAAAAAGCACAGTCCAGATTGCAGGAAGAGAAATACACAGTTGATGAATGAACCCTAATGGATTCTTAAGGAGAGAAACTTGTTGGACCTCACAGATTTCTATTTTGCACCTCACATGTTTAGGCTCGCACCCCAATCTTTCTTGATCCTTAAAACACCCCTGACCATAAGTGGGTTTTAATTAGTTTGACTTACTTCTTGCACCCCATCAATTAGTGATTTGCACCTACATATGCCTGAATTCTGAAACTGCCCCTAATTTCGTTTAAAATCTTTCACTAAAAAAAAAAAAGCTTATTTCTCACACTTACATAAAAAATGGAATGTTTTAATAAATTTTAAATTCCAAATGACCGTTCGCGTCACGCGGGATTCTTTTTAAAAAAAAAATATAATAATAACAATTCTTGATTTGAATTCCTAAATGCTCGTTCGCGTCATGGGATTTAATTCGATAAGTTTTAATTTGTTTGGATTATCAAAAGGCCAAACGCGTCTACGATATCCATATTAAAATCAATTTCTAAAAATATAAAAAAAATACAAAATTTCAAAACATAAAAAATATCAAGTTTCTTTTTTTTAAAAAAAATAATTCATCTATCTTTTAGAACTACGTATTCCCTGATTCTTCACCCCTTATGGATGTTGATACGTAGGAGCAAGGTCAATCATTGTCGAGTCCTTTAATTTAAAAATATTATTTTTGTTCTTATTTGTATTTTATCTTTGGGAAAAGTAAACATTTAATAAACCACATTTGATTTTGCTCATTTTATTAAAGGTACTGTCTTAGGACAGGCGTTGTAGGGTGCTAATACCTTCTGCACGCGTAACCGACTCCCGAGCTCATCTCTGGTTCGCAGATCATTTCCTTTTCTTTTTTTCTTGGTTTTTCCATAGTTTTCCGCAATAAACTATGGTGGCTACTCCATCTCTTTCTTTTCACCATTTTCCTTATATTTTTGGATCATCATCATCCGTCGTCGACGTGGTCGCTACACATACAAGAGGAAAAACAACATTGCATTACTATAATAAAACGTATTACAAAAAAAGACCTCATTATTTTGTTGATTATATCTAAAGTATTTCAAAATATTATTAGCTCGCATCATTTGAATCATGTCGGAGATGAAATACGGGAAGTAACATTTGTCAAATACTTGGATATTAATTCTTGTTTTATTTACTGTTTCCCGTAGCATAATTATTCATTTCATGTTGTTACACATTTTTATATGATATTGCAGAACATTCATTAAATAACACTGAAAATAATAGAAACAACAATAGGATAGATGAGCATATACCTATAACAACCAATAAAATCAACACTTCAACTTGTCTTAATCTCCAAGGAAATTATTCCTCCATAAACGGATAGCAAAAAATGGAATGCATGACCATGGTTCTTCCCATAGCTAGGGAAATCATAACAACATCAGTAAGATTATTATTAATGAAGGCCTGCAAAAATCTAAGTTTCCAGATATAGTCACAACAAAAATCATTCCATAGTAAATCTTTTATCAGAGAAATATTAAAAAAAAAAAGTGTTAAGAAATCACGTGAAGAAAACATTTTCATAAGTTGTGAGACTTAGGGGTACCTCATAGAAAACCCAAAACATTAATGCAATACGTATGCATATCTCATTTCCCTTAGCTCAGGAGTTTGGAGTAGAATCTCAATCCTTGCCTCACAAGTTTTTCCCTTACTTTTTTCCATCATACTTTTACTATATTCTTTTTATGTGTTTTTAGGCATCCATCGTCACTCTTATTTATAGTGAGCTAATTATTGCTTATTTGATTACAAGTAACTACATATCAACTGGTCTTTTACTGACCTAGTTAGGTTAAAGTTTCAAATAGATAAGTGTTTAGATGTGAAATATCGTTGGTCAATAGTAGAAAATGAAGTCCACATGTTCGTGGTTATCCCTAACAATATTTTTACGGAGATATTTATCTAGGTGTATCTAGCTTTCTTGAGAAATAATTTCATCATTGAAACTTGTCCCTTTATGGTCAAATTCCCATTATGTTGTCTAAATAGAGGAAACCAATTACTACTACTCCATCTAATCGTCTATAGGCAATGGTTACTTCATTTCTCAATGCCTAGCTTCATTCTTTCATATCATTTGTAGCTGATAAAGATTGATTCTTCAATAGAGATTATTCGTCTGGGCACAGTTCGTCTAGTAGATAAGTGCTTCTTATTTTGCGTTCAGTTCTTCGTCCTACCTTTATACTTAGGCATCGTCTAATAACTTTGAAACATCCATCAAATCAATCTTCTTATTCTTCAAATGTATTCACTATAGATGCATCTTCCTCTGTTTAAAGTCATCATTATCTTCATAAGAGCGTCTAATCTTGGCCTCCTTTCTGCCCGAACTTTATAGATGATGCAATTTAGTGGATGTTAATTGATAGATTATATAATAAATTTTTGTAATGTTTATAATGTTGTAAAATTTCAAAATATTACAGAGCTCATATAAGATAATGTTTAGATCATGTTATGTTGAGTTGTAGTGTGACACACTGTTTGCTTATGCTTAAGAATTGTTCAATGCATAATGTAGTTGGTTGTTTGTGTTTGGTGTAGCCTGATGACTCAATGTGTTAAGTAGTCACTTGTTTATGTTTTTTAAATATAGTTGGATGCTATAACATTATATGTAGCCTAGATTGTTGCATGTGCTACACAATATAGCTCGAATTATGATGCGTTGCATAAATTCTTGCTTGTTATTCTTAATATAACTCCATGTTATGGCTTAATGCCTAAGTTATTTTGAATGTCAATTTCTTATTTGGTTCTTCGACAATGCATTAAGGAGTCAATACCAATGAACTATGAGTCAACTCATAACTTCAACCAAAAGTTTTAAAATAAAGAATTTATGGGTATTTTTTCTTATAAGTTATTCAAAAACATATCTAAATTTTTAATAATATTTCCCTTAATTGAGTCACTTTCGTATTGATACACTTTTAACCACAAATATCTTACTAGTGACCCTTTTATATTGTTGTTTACCATAATGGACAAGTAACATCCTAAAAATTTGTAATATTTTCAAGGAAAATATTTTTTATTCAAGAATCTATAATAAATATACCTTTTATTAGTAGATGATACATTATTTGAACCCAAATATCGTCTACCACAAGTATTGGAGGGTATCATTCAATTCGAAACTATCCTTGATATCATCTAATATTTTATTGTTTGGTGCGAATGAATTTGTCTATCATTTCATTAACTATCAGTTTTTCTAAAAATTATGATCTCTAAAGTAAACTTTTATTTATCCAGAAAAAGTTATAGATGTATTAAACACTTAAAAAAATAATTGATTCTTAATAAAAAAACGAAATATATAAATTTGTTTACGTTCATCAAAGTAGGTAACTTATATCAATCTGGAATTTATATAGAAATATTTTGTTTACAAATAATTTATCCTTTTCAAAAAAAGATAAGTTATAGAAAGACAAAAAAAAATATTTAATGTTATAGATAAACCTTACTTGTAAAAATTGTCACATCATAATATTACTATATTTAGTATATTCTTCCTTAAATTGGAAATATAAAACTAAATTTTATAATCAAAGAAAACAAAACAAAACTATAAAGAATGTGTAGGTGTGTGGGTGGATGGATGGGTGTGTGTATTACTACATTTTGTTTATCATTTCCGAAATTGGAAATATAAAACTAAATTTTATAATCAAACAAAACAAAATTATAACAGTTTGCAAAAATAAATGCAGAACTTACTGATAACATTACATAAATCTGCATCTCATAAATAAGTAATTTAAGGTGAAGCATACCAAACTTTGAAATTGACATCCAAGACAACATCTCATTCAAGGCTTTCACCAGCAAACATGGGAACAATGTCTCCAAACGGAAAAGACAAAGGAGTTTTCCTTAGTTTAATCTTTGACTTATTTCTAGGGAAGCCATAGAAGTCAGGTCCATTAAAGCTTGTAAAACCCTCCAGCTTATCAAGTGCACAGGCCTAAAATTACAACAATTTCATAAAATAATTTTAAGATTTAACTCCACAAACTTTCATAAAGCATGCAAAATGTGATAATCATACCACATACTCATATAAGCATATTATCATACAATTAAGTACACATGAGAAATTCATGTCAAAATTACAGACATGTGATACATTATCAGATATCATCGTCACCTCTAACATAGAGTATTACTTGTTTTGCAAACAATAAAAAATAATATTATTCTTCCAATCACATTTATATTTTTGCAATCAAATCAAACAAGAATCTATTAATTTAATTAACATAGTGTAACACCGAGAAAATTACAGAAAAAATCATATGATTTAAATTATTTCACCAATCTTCCAATTTCGACTAAATAACAAAGAAGTGTGGTATAACACTTGGAAGATGTTGAAACTTATTATAGATTGTACGGGAAGGAAAACAAAGATGCATATTATGTATCTATCTTCGAAGCCGTATCTGGTCAAATAATTGCAGTTAAATGCAGTACTAGGAAGTGACTCCTAGATCGTTCCCAAGGACCTAGTTTTTGTCAAAGAATTAAAGACAAAGAGAAAGGGGGATTGTTGTGAAATAACTAGATTTAATAAAATAAAAATAAAACAATAATCGAATTAAATTTTCTTAACCGAAATTTAAATTACCCTCTTGATTAGATTGCAATTTGTTTATCACAGGATACAGAAATTCATGCTTAACTTATTAAACCCTAATTCCAACCCGAATTAATTAACTAAGCGATAACACAAGTTTTCCTTATGCAAATTAAGCATTCACATACATCATTCATTCCATCCCAACAACCTGTGACTCGCACCATTAAGCATGAACAAAGACACGAAATTCATATTAACTGAAACATTAAGTATGAACCAGTAAAAGCATTAAGCACAGAAATAAATTGATGAAGAGTTAAGAGACAAAAAGAGCAAAAAAAAAAAAAAAAAAAAAAAAAAAAAAAAAAAAAAAAAAAAAAAAAAAAAAAAAAAAAA
>Ga0209700_103393_pt1 | contig 30645 bp, 10 predicted proteins | sample SiratroredBW_FD_187528 | JGI IMG/M metagenome (GOLD analysis project Ga0209700, IMG submission 187528) | Root nodule microbial communities of legume samples collected from California, USA - Siratro red BW (SPAdes) (version 2) | ecosystem: Host-associated > Plants > Roots > Nodule | place: USA...
TTTTTTTTACCTTCTTTTTTTTTTTTTTTTTCTCAATTGATTTTTAAACTGTCAGCATTTGATTTTGTACGGTTCAGGATTTAGCGAGATTTGGAGTGAGTGATGGCTGCGAAGGAAGATAATCGAATATTTGTGGGTGGTTTATCTTGGGACGTCACGGAGCGTCAACTCGAGCATGCCTTTGCTCGTTACGGCAAAATTCTCGAATGTCAGGTATACCCCTTCGCTTTCGATTTCCCAGATAAATGTTCCGTATTTTAAATTAAGCTATTTCGTTGCTATGAACAGGGGATCTTGTTTCTTCTCGTTTAAATGATGTTAGGCATGCAGTTTCAGAAATTAAGAGTGGAAAGGAGTTTTTTTTTTTTTAATAAAAAAATTGACGTTTTAATTGAAGGTGCATATTGTTATAAACCAGCAGTAATGATGATTTTTCATGAGACTATTATTTATGATTATTGAAGTGAACCTGTTCAGTGCCGTTGTGGTCTCTAGTTAAGGATAGGGGTGATTGTAAGGTCTGGGTTTGGCTGAGTTATTGCGTAGGAATCTTTTTTTTTTTTTTTTTTTTTATTGTGCTTTAGGGTTGAAGTTTTATGATAGGATTCTGTACTAATTTTCTTTTTCCTTTTTTTGTCTTTGGAATGCTGGGTTTGAATCTTGTGATCTTTGAGATGCCGTGGATGGATTTTTAAAAGATGTTTTACTGGAATGATTTCTTCATGGCTGAAGCTCATTTTCAATTTTGTGTTAAAATGATAGTTTGTGGTAACAATAGAGCTTGAAGAATCCGGAGATTAGTGTGGTTTGGAAAGTGGAATTTGGTTCAAGGAAGGTTGTTGATCAAATAACAGTCTAAGCTGTCTGCTATTCGGCAGAGAGATTTCTTGTCTTTGCTGTGCTTATGATTTGTTAGTAAAATCATTGTAATTTGGAATGGGTGTTTTGCTATATAATTGGGCTGGCAAGTGACTATTCGACAAAGTTAATACCATAACATGCACGTTGGAATATACTATTTTTTTGTTTCCATACTTGTTTTTGTGCGGCTCACAGATCTATATGCCTTGTTGCATGATTCATGAACTGGGAAGTTTGTCACACTTGTTTGGTTCAGTTACATTTAATTCTTTTGGGAGAAGAATTTTTTTCTGTCCAAATTTAAAGTTCACACAAAAAACCACGTGCATCTGTACAGTGGCTTCCTTCCTTTTCTAGTTGCAAATCTATCTTGTGATGGCAATTGTTACCAGTAGGATATACAACAAACTTATGTTGGGAACCTTCTTTTGCTTCTGGGGCTGTTGATCAATTGTTGTCCAAGATAATTATAGGAAACTAGAAATGGGCATTAAAGACTGCTATCTCACATTATGCGTTTTCAAATTTTTGCCCCTTGATATATTGATATGTTATGAACACTGCTTATACCCGTTTCTTTAGCTGTAGAGGCATGGGCAACAGATGTGCCATCTTATGAACTGACAATGCATTTGGTAAGGTCAAGGTGGCATTTCTAGGGGAAAGATTCACATACATGCAGTTCCTGGGGAAGAGAATAATGTACTCTGTTTTTAATGGAAATGAAATCACCCCACTAACTAATATATTGTTCCATTCGAAGTATAGATAGAACCGTTTCAAAGAGCTGTGATTATGTGGAGCTCAGTAGACCAGTTAAAGTGAGTTCAAGAATTCATATGTGCTTGCTTCAGTTGAGCGGTCCAGTGTTGCTGCACCTTTGGCAGTTTTCATTAGTTTCTCATAGCAATGTAAAGCTCTGGTGATTGGACATTGTTTTGTGTTTGGCTGATGTCATCGCCCTTCTAACAAAATATATATACTTATAAATATCCAAAACGTGTGAGTTTGACTCTACATCACCAACAAGTTCTGCATCACTACGGGTCTTGTGAGTACTTTGGTGCTGCAGAGCTCAAAATTTTCAATCCAAAGCATTGACGTTATACACAGTTGCTGCTCAGAGATTGGGTTCCTCCTTTTTTGAGATACTGTATCTCACAAGTTGATCTACCTATAATTGCTAACAGTATCGAAGGTCAAATGAATGAATATCTTCAATTTAGTCATTATTTCCTTACCTGGATAGAGTTAATTGGTTGGAGATGATTTCTTTGGTTTGAATGGTTCTGCTTTTGTCAGTATACTCTTAGATAAAGAATCCTCATCTGCATAAGAATGGTTTTCTGCTGAAATGCTGGTGTCTTGGATATTGTCAGTTAAGGGGCAGCAGAATTACCTAGAGTGATAGGCATTTAATCGCAGTATAGTCAATTTATGTATTCATCTCCATGTTGCTGAGTATTATTGTTGCTGCATAAGATTGATTTCTTGCATCTGGTGAGGCGAATAAATCACAGGAGTTAGATGAATTCTTTCAAAAAAAGTGAAAGCATGATCTTCAAAAGGAATGCTGTGAATGCCTGTGTCCTGCATTTTGTCTTTCAGAATTATGGAAAAATATTTGCTGGCTGAGTATTTTTCTTTTGAAGAGATATCGAATGTGAAACTCATCGTAAAACTGAAGTTGTGACAATCTGTTGACTGCTGAAGTGAAAGCTACAGTTGGATTTGATGACATACCATTCATTTGTGGGTACATATTGTTGTAATGTTAGTTCTTCTGGGTCAGAAAATAATAGTATCGTATAATACAGTGCTTTTTTTCAAATAAGTCAGATGATAAGAATATGTTTGAGGGATTAAATTGTTAAAGGTGTATCATGAAGTCATGAACCAGTATGGAACATGGTGAAATTCTATCTCAGAATATGGAAGTATTTGTTGTAAGAGATGTTTGTTGTCAAATATGGGCTTGGGATTCCTCTGAAAGGCTTAGCCATATGAAAGCTTTGTCATTGTAACGGAGAAGTAAGTTGTCTGGTTATAAGTTTTTCTTTTTAATTTAATGTTTGCATCTAGTTGATAAAGTACTAAAATTAACATGCAACGCACCCTTCTTACTTGTATGTTTTGTTATATGTTATTATTGTGTACAACACTTGTTTAAGCTGAATGTCCATTTCAAATATTTTGGATTCTTACGTGTAAGCATAATTTTACCGACTATCAGCAATTTGGAGTAATAGATTATGCTGTAATAATGTGACACTTTCTTGTGTTTTCGTCAATTTTAGGTTGAATGGTGAGGGAGGGGTAATTTAGTGAATGGTTTATAAGCCTTGTTGAATTTAGATCACCCTTGTAAAACGTCTGTGATTGTTTTCAGAGATGGGCTGTTGGCTGAAACACCATTTAAAAAAAAAAATGTCAGGCAACATTAATGGATGACAATCTTGAGTGTTCATTAGAAATTGGTAGATCAACTTTGTGAATGAAATCTTACAAAAGCTTCATACTTATTTTTTTATTGTTAACAAGCAATCATTTTCTACAACAGTTTCTTTTGGGCATCCAATTTTGCTAAGCAGTTTGGAAAGAGGGCCTCTTTGTTTGCCTTTTGGTGGGTGAAGAATTTACCATTTGATGGCCACGGAGCAATTTTTATTCTTGTTTTTGCTACATATCAGCTACTTTGACCTGCCTTTTACTTTTCTATCTGTCTGTTTTTTCCTTTCTATCTTCATCTATTTTGTATGATGTGGTTCTACTTCACTGGTTTTCGAATTAATTTAATTTTAATGGTGGAGTAATTTTATATTCCTGCACTTTCTTCTACTACAGTAACTTGTTTATAAAATTTTAGCTGACTATCCCTTCCTATTAGACGTGTTCTGTATGTTGTTGTCAATATCTATATGCGAGTCTTACAAATAATGGCTATGCAGTGGTCATCGCATAAAACAAGCATTGATATTGTGTGTTCAAATAAAGTACCATTAAATATTGTTAGCATTAAGTTTGAGTTGGTATTACTTAGCATGAGGTTCTCAAGCGATGCTTCATGTAGATCATGATGGAAAGGGACACAGGCCGTCCACGTGGATTTGGGTTTATCACATTTGCAGACCGTAGGGGAATGGAGGATGCAATCAAGGAAATGCATGGACGGGAAATTGGTGATCGCATCATCTCTGTCAACAAGGCGCAGCCTAAGATGGGGGGTGATGATGTAGACCAAGGTTACAGAGGCAGCTACTCATCAGGTGGTAGAGGAAGCTATGGTGCTGGAGATAGGATAGGACAAGATGACTGCTTCAAATGTGGGCGTCCAGGACATTGGGCCCGAGATTGTCCTTTGGCAGGAGGTGGAGGTGGTCGTGGTCGTGGTGGTAGTTCATTTTCTTCACATCCTAGGTTTGGAGCTTCTGGTGGACATGGGGATCGCCTTGGTGGTGAACGTGATCGATATGTGGACGACCGTTATGATGGAGGACGCTATGGAGATAGGGATCGTCTTGACAACCGTGACTACAAATATGGCAGCCGTGATCGCTATAGCAGTGACAGGTATACATATGCTTTGTGGTGGTTGCAGAATTAAGCTTTTGGTGCTTTTGCCACCATTTGTTTGTCACTATATTTACTAAATGAAAATTGTGCAGGTATCCAAGCAGTGGAGATCGATTTGCAAGTGATCGATATGGCAGTGGGTCAGATCATTACCCACAAAATGGTTATGGGAAGGACAGAGGGTATGACCGATACGGTGGTCCACGAGGCGGTGCTGATAGGTATGGAAGTGGAATGGGTGGTCGAGATGAAGGAAGGAGTTATAATAGGGGTAGACCTGCTCCATATTACCGCCCGAGCCGGGGCTCTCGTCCATCACTGGACCGTTACTGATTTCTACTGTTACTGTTTTTAACGGGAAAATCACATGCAGAAGCCACATTAGAGACCTAGTTCTTGTTATTGTTAGTTTGGGAGAACTGCTAGATTTTAGTTTCATAGATTCTGGATTTCGTAGCTTGTTTCCTTATTTAGTAGTCATCGTGACAATCCCCCTGGTTTGCTTCACTAACTTCCCTAATGCAAGTGAGCATGGTTTGCCCCTGGATTCCAAATATTGGGGTGTTTAAGTTGTGTACTATCTCCGCGATGCTTATCCTCACAGATTCACCACTTGGTGTCACACATGGGTCCCCTGTTTGTCACAACACTTGCTTCCAACCACTACTCCAACAACATGCTTTTGAATGACACTGTTTTAACATAAATGTGATTTTTCAGTTACAATTACAAGAATTCTTTTTTTAAGTTTCTTAAAAAAAACCTAAAATAATAAGAAAATCTGTTTTCTTCCTAAACCATACGCAAACAGCAAACTTTTTTAGAGAAGTCCGATTTTTTTCTTGAAAAATGGAAACAAGTGGGTTTTATGGGCAGGTTTGTTACACAAATTTTCATGCAAAAACACTTGCATCTTTTTGAAAGTTTAAGATACATCTGTTTTAGCTTTCAAACTAATTAAAAATTGAAAATAAAAATTATTAAAATAAGAAATAGTTATTTTGAGCATATTTAGAAATACACATCTTTGCTTTTAAATCCTAAAAAACAATTAAATTTATTGTATGTGAAAAACGCTTTTTCTTAATCTATAACAAACACAAGGCATGAGTTTCAACGATATTCATCTTTTGTTTATTTTCGAAACGTATTACATTAGTTAACAAAATAATTCTTCTAGCCATAGCTCCTAGGTGAAAGTGAATTGGAAGTTGCAATATTTGATATCCCTTGCTTGGACAAAGTTGATGGATGTTATGGGCTCATTCAACCCTGTTTTTATGAACAGAGGTGGTAATAGTTTTTTTTTTTTTTTTTTAAATGAGGTGATAGTTAATGGCTGGTTTCATTTTAATTTTCCTTTTCTTCACGTTCCTTTTCTGTTTTTTTGCGATTTTTTAAAGAAAATTGGAAAATAATCTTTGAAACATTATTTTAAGATAAATAAATGTGCCAATTTTTTTTTTTTCAAAAGTATACTTAATATTAATAACTCTTTTTAAAATTGTAAAATATTAATTATTTTGAAAGAAAAAATAATACGCTGTATAAGAATTTTTTGCACTCGACCAATTAGATACATGCATTGCTGGTACAAGTCATATTGTTGATTTTTACAATTACTATTTTAAGAAGATTCCTTACATGATTTGTAATTGATTGTATAAAAGTACCTGCTGTATTAATTAATGTATAAATTTTAAACTCTTTTTAATATATAAATTTGAACACGTTAAAAGATACCTTCCAAAAAATTGGTTTCTGAAAGACAAACTTGATCCCTTGTAAATAGGTCTGCACTACACTGCTTCTATTCATGTTGTGGTCACTATCTTCCCTGTTGTTGGTGCTTCAGTTCAGTCTAACCATAAATAAGACTTAAAAGTCAAAGAAAACTATATGTTAGATTTTTGTACTACATAGAGCCATTTAATGTCATTGTTTGGTAAAAGGTGTGGAAGTAATAGGGAATCAGATTTGTGAGCAAATGACACAATTTACTTAACAAGAGATCAATTTTTCTTTTGTCAAACAAAGTAATGTGTTCTCATTTAGTGACAATAAACAGAGAGAGTGTTGGTGGCTTCACTTCTATTATTCTTAAAAAACAGTTTCTCAAGTTATTGAGTTTATCACTTAGTCTGCACAATTGAATAAAAGCTAACTACTTATTCATAGTCTAGGCACTCACGTGTTCCATTATTTTTTGGTAATTTTACTTTAGTTGTATTTTAATGATTATAATCTATTAAATTAGACTTCTCTGCTAAATTGATAATAAGAGAAATCAAAAAGCTATTCTACAAAAGTATTTCCTTTTCGTTTTTGCCTCTCACTTTGGAAGTGTGAACTGAAATTCTTAAAACTGCATTCACAACTTTGATCCAAACATGCTTAGACCTCGTTTGAAATTTAGTTTCCAAATAGCAATAATTTTAATTCAAAATTACAAAAATATAGAAAAAGATGTGAAGACAAAAAAAAGGTGAAAAAATAAAATAAACTGTTCAATTAGTGATGGCTGACTTCTTCCTCCCATTTTGGATATTCCCATATGCAAAAGTTGACTTTAAGGAAAGCTTCTGTTAACTCATTAGTCAAGTGGGACCTCTCATAAGTAAAGCACTTTGAATTTCATTACTCAATAATTAGTCTTTAACCAATAACAACAACTAATTCCTACCACAGTTCTACTAGTCTATTATTTAAAGCTTAATTTCTATACCTTTAAAATTAATCTGTATTAAAATTAAAATTTCTTTTTTTTATTATTTTAATACCTAATCAATATATAAATTTAATCTTGATATCACTAAACCGTATTAATATCTAATTGTTTTGATGAGATATTCGCATGTATGCTATGTTATGATATTCTTAAATGTTTAATATAAAAAAACATTGAAAAATAAATAAAAAGTTCCAATTTCAATACAGATGAATTTTGAAGATATGAAGACTAATTTAACTCAGATTTGAAAGTGTCTTCTGCTAGTGACTTGTGGTGGTATCTTATCTCTTTCATCTAGAAGCATTATTTCCTATTTTACGTGGTCATTTTGAATGAGCCCATCTTATTCCTCAGATAAATAATAAAATGTAAAGGATACTGCTGAAAAGTATATACTAAGAACAGATTTTAGTATGAAATAGAAAACCCATTTTCATAGTTTTGTCGGTTTGTCCATTTCTATGATTTAGATAGGTTAGAGACTAAAAAATGGGACCATGTTTGCGTGGGAACAGAGAAACGTGTTAAGAGCTTATCCACCATTAAAGCTTTGACCACCCACTAAGTTGCCTTTGTTGACTACACACTTCACTCATAATCTTCAATGTAAGGAAAGTTCCTATTTTGTATTTTTTTTTTCTCACAAAATTATTTTGTTTCACGCATGTAAAGAAAAATTGTACACTAAATACTTTTAAAAGTTTTTCTTATATTTAAAAAAAAATAACTCTGACTTTCCAACAGTGTTAATTCTCTCACTTCTAAAGTCAAAAGGAAAAGATTTCTTGGATGAGTGTGTTGCTTATAATCAATGGAAAATTAAAGTAGTGAAGAACACGTGAAGTTCTTGGAAAGTGATCCCTCATTTGACAACTGTGCAACTAGGGTGATAAAACTTCAAAATATGATGTTTCAAAAATCTAAATAATTGTATAAAAAAAAACCTTTTACGTCAGTTCTAGATTCATTTAGATACTTTTCAAACATGGATTGAAAAGGATATTCTTCGTCATCAATTGATGTCGTGCGATTTTCGTTGTTATAATTTGGTGCCATTTTGTTGAATAATTTTTACAAAGGATTATCTTGTTGGAATAAATTTTAAATTTATATGATATAATTCGTAAAAAAAATTATATCGGAGGATTGAGTTTACGTAGATATGAGAAGTATTTTAATATACAAAAAGTTTACTATGCTGTTATATAAATTGCATTTATAGTTTATTTTAGTTTTTCTAACATTATACTAATAGATGTTCAGAGTTTTCCAAAAGAAAACTAGAACTAAATATGTGATATGTTTAAAGGGGCTGTGAGGATATGTCCGAATAGTATATATTATTTTATATTAATGTAATTGTTAGTTGAATAATACATCATACTGTCAATGGATAATTATAATTTATTAATCATTTTAAAACAATAATTATGAGTGTGGTTGGCAATTACTTACTTTGCAATTATTTTTTTATGTTATAAAGTTTGACTAAAATTGATTTATTTAGTAAAAGTTTATTTCATTTATATGTGCTTCATCTCATTTAATATATTATATTCTGTCTTATGACGAAAGTTTTTCTATAACATTACCTCACTTCACTTATTTTAATTGCACTATTATTTTATGTTTTAATGAAATATTTAATGAAAAACTGTTAAGGTTGACAGATAATTAAAAATAAAAAAAATGTAATCACCTAAACACGTTATCCTGCAAAATAAATTGTTTTAAAACACAAAAAAAATCATTTCACATTTATAAACCAAATCATCATTCAGCTTTTACTAACATCTAAATCAACTTAATAACTTGTAATTAATAAACTTTTAATTTTCAATCAATCTTTTTGTCTTGATTAAGTTTTTCCAAGTCCATTGAACCGAGACTAATTTCATTCTTAATAATAATGTGACTGTTTCTAATCTAACAAGATTTTTGCACAAGATGAAAAATGAATACAAAAGTTTTCCTAATAATTATTAGGGCAAACAATGATTAATTGTGTTGAATTAATTATCTGTACTTGTACCTAACATAACTAACATAACCGACATGAATAAATCTTCAAAACAATAAAGGCAAATTCAGTACTCAATAGTTAATATGTTGCGTGTTATTTTATGCGTTGACTTAATGCATGGGAAAAAATAAGCATATATATAGACTCCAACTGAGTAAACATTTTATAACCCTGCCAAAAAAATAATGTTATTTTTGGTTTTCCATATATAGCTTAACAGTTGAACCATCTACCCTAAAAAACAATAAAAAGTAACTATTTGGGAAGCATAAAAAAGTAGAGGATTTAGACAAAGTTATTATTTGAAAGGGATTTAGATAAAGTTGTTGAACTGAAATTAAGATAGTTGCAGTCTCTATCTATATATGGCTATAGTTTATTCCACTGAGATTCCTATCAACATTATTGACTTTAACTCATTCCAACTACCATTGCAGATTTGTTTTTAACACTGTTTTCAGATGAAACACACTTCAACAGTTTAACATTTCAAAGAAAACGGCTTTGCTATATATTTTCATTCGCTAAATTTTAGATTGACTGAGTAAAGTTTTTATATTTCAAGATTTGATGTTAATCAAAGAAATACTAAAACCTATAACATTCCATTTTTCCAATAAAACTTATCATACACCATTTCATTTAATGAAAAATTTCTATGATATTACCTAACTTATTTTTAGTTATTACAATGACATTTTTACTTGAAAAATGTTTAATAGAAAACTAATAAGTATGACTTTAATTTTTTTATTAAAGATAGTTTTAAAATAAATAAATAATAAAAAAACTCATAAATACAGTATAAATTTTGATCTTTTATTTAATTGAAATTTCTATCAATTTAAAATTATATATTCTCTCCTGCATATGTTTTATAAATAATATACAGATACGATAAGGTGGTAATGTAAGGATTAAGATAAGTTGATTAAAATTTTGAGACTTAAATTCAATATACACTAATAAAATAAACGAATATTATATTGGTTATAATAAATTTTTAACATCAATTTTATAATTGATGTTAGTGATATAAAAAATTTATGAATTTTTACATTACTCTTCAACTTATATAAAATATAATAATATTATATCAGTTTTTAATACAATTGATATTAAATAGTGTTTAAAAAAAATAATACATATTAGCTTAAACTTATGTAATATATGACTTTTTACATTGATTTTGTAACACTCAATTTTTATATAAATAATTTTTATTTCATTATAAATTAGGAATAAATTTTTTCTTTCTTTATAAGAATTTTTTAAAAAGTACACTAATCATAATATAATATCATAAATATAAATATATGTCAACATTTTACATCCTTGTAAATTATTAAAAAACGTATAAGTTTAGAAAAAGAAGAGTTCTACATCAGAATATAAAACTACTTATTCTATATATTCTAAGATATTAGAGCTAGACTATCCACTAGTCAACATTCTCCATGTACCTTTTAATTTATTTTTCCTAAATAACTTTTTACCAGTAGGATTTGCTTGTATCCGTACAATAAATACATATGAAAGAAAAATATGAAAAAAAGTGAGGTCTTTTCTAAGCCTTCAACATAAATTTTAATAAACTTAACAAAAATACAAACATAAAGGACCTATGACTTGACCTACAATCACAAGAATTATTCTCACTTTATCAGACATATGGTTTCACTTTTGATGATCTCCTGTGAACATCAAATTTTTTTTGGAAAGTAATTAGGTAGTTGAGTATTTCTTATAAAAAACATTGGTACATTTTTCTAGAGAATTTTGATCATCTGCCAATAAAAATATATATATTGATTATCTAACATTGGCGATGTTGGGCACGTATCATATAATACTAAGCTTAGCCTATAAAATATCATAATCTAGAACGCTATTATGAACTATCCAGATATGGTCTCAACTATTTAAAACCTATGGTTATTTCATAACATCACATAATATAATGATTGTCAAGGCTTACATATTTATTTTAATTAATAATATGTACATATCATTAAACAAATACAACTAGTCAACTAATAATAAAGATTATAGGTAATTTTTTATCCAAGTTTATCAAAATACTTACTTTTACTTTACATGTATTTCTTTTAATTATATAAAAAAATGATATTTACATTATTACAAAATAAAATAAAATAAAAATTAAAACAAGAACTATAAATAAATATAATTTGATAAATAAGACCAGTACACGATTAAAAATAAATAAATAGAACCAATACATGACTGAGAATAATTAGAACCCTAGAGATAAAATAATTATGATTAATGCATTACTGCAGATAAATAATTAAAAATAATATGTAACTAAAGATAAGGTAAATAAAATATTTATAACAAATATATAATTAGAGATAGAATAAATAAAATAAATAAGATTAGTAACTAAAAATAAATAAAATAAGTAAATCACTTTATAATTATAACTGAAGAGAAAATAAATAAAACTAGTATACATAACAAAAATAAAATAAATAAAAAATAAGATATTATATAATTAAAAATAGTTTAAAATAAATAAAAATAATAATAAAATACATGTAAGTTTATTAATATTAATATTTTATAAAATCAACATTATCATAATTAAAAAAATAAATGTATGATTTTTATAATTTTTTAACATAAAAAATATTATTTATATTCACTTGTAAACCTCACCTATTAGGTTTAAAAGAATTTTGAGTGACATGATAGTTGACTTTTTGTTTTAATAAGTAGTAAATATAACTTACCTTCTTAAAGAGTTTGACATGATATAAACCTAAAGTGGGCACAGTAAGTCTTTTTCAAGTCTTCCATTCCTAATACTTGTGGAATAAGTACAAATTTTATTATATTTGTTTCCAGTTAAAGAAAAGTACAAATTTATATTTATCCTTGTCTTGGATATTTTATAGATATAAAATTTATGTTTTATCTTTATCTTCATTTAGTAGTATATATATTTATATTGTTTAAATATTTATTAAATATTTTAAAAAAATAAAAATAAATTAAATATGGTATTATAGAAATTTATTGTTTAAAAGATACATATATTTTATTCTTCAATAAAAAATAATAATGAAAATATATTAATTATCTATATTTCAAAAATAAATAAATAAAATAATAATATTATAGTAATTTAAAATGAAGGTGAGGATGAGATGAAACAAATATTTATATATCTACTTCCTTGTACTTTATTTAAAAAGACTAATATTATTCATATTCATATTATTTTCAATATATAAAAAGGGTCAATAATAAATTTAAAATTTTAAACTTTCAGTTTATTTTTTATAATTTAGATTTAATTTTTATAATTTCTTGTATTAATCATTGTATTTATTTTCAATAAATATTTATAACTAAAAATTATTTAAACATTAGTTTCTATGACGTTTGGAAATGATTTATTAGATGAGTATAATTAATGAATGGATCTCGAATCTTAGATCAATATTATAAATTATTTTCTGAAAACTCTTACTCATAATAGATATAATTTTTTAGAATATGAAGTTTAACTTTTATGAGATAACTTCTATTTTTATTTTTTAATTTTCAAATTTAGTGTGATAAATCTTCTTCAACTTATCGATGTTAATGTCTTCAATAATTTATCAATCTTAATTAAATCGTCTAATTCTAATATTCTAATACATTTTCTATCTTTCTTATCCAATAGGTGAATTTGTCTTATGTTCACTGTTTAAATATCAACAAGTATTTTAGATTAAAATGTAAGTAAGTTGATGAATAAAATTTATTTAATATTATTATCATTAAAATACCTTTTTTAATTTAAATAAATAAAGTTAATAAATATAATTAAATAAAAACATATGTATTTTTTGTTTATAAAATAGAAAATGTTTAATTAATAATTTTAAAATTAAAATATAATTTTAGTCTCTTTCAATGTGTAATTTTGGTCTTTTCCCTTTAAAATAAAGATAAGTCATCCTCTTATTATTCATTTGAATTTTCGTAAAAAAATATTTAATCAGTTAAATATGTGAAATAAAAATAGACAAAATTAAAAATTACAGAAAAATGATGGATTTTTCAACATAAAAGTTTAAACATATTAATTTTAAAATGGGATCATAAAATTTAAAATATATTTAAGCATATCATTAATCAATAAAAACTAAAGATTTTTATTTATTTTTTTAGTGGGGCATGCTCTATTTTAGTTTGGTAGTGTGAAAAGACAAGTTGAAGGTGTGGTGTGAAAGTATAAATTGAAATGTAACATCATCATTGATCAATATGTATACTGAAAATAAAAAATTGTCTATCATTAATATGCACTCTTTCCTTGTATGCAATGCAATCTACACTTCTCCTTATCTAAGAAAAGTTACATTAATATATATATATATATATATATATATATATATATATATATATATATATATATATATATATTAAAATACAACAAAGAAAAATATTAGAAAAGTAGAAGTATATAATAAAATCATTTATGTGGTCATATTTTTTTCTTTTGTAATGATATATCTCTTTCCAAAGACGAGGTGATTTTCGATGCTTGTGTTCACGTGCTTCTGTGAGCAAGTTCTGCAGTCTGACAATTCTCCCCAGTTTATTGATAATAAACTTGACAATTCTATTGATCTGTATAACATTTTTTTATTTCTTTATTTCAAAATTTAATAGAACATGTTAATGCTAATACACATAACACTTACTTTCTGTAAGTATTAATTAATTAATAAATAAATAATTTTTCAATAAACTTCGTGAATGCAATTTGGGAAGTTGCAGTACCGTCTAAAATATACACGCACAATTCGGCAAATTTTTTATTTTGGTATAATTTTTTTTTGAAATTTCTGAAATGTATTTTTAGATATGGGTAAATCACGATATCATTATAAAAAAATTGGTGGCATTATTCCACTATTTGAATATAAAATTAAATGAAATAGTAAAAAAGGAAGGACACGATCTTAATTTACTAGATGAAATCATGCATATAATATTTTAATTAATGAGTTAATTAATATAGTGAAAATATTGTACAATTTTTAGTAGGGTTAATATTCTCCACACATTCCTCTTTTGTTTTGGTTGAATAACGTGTAACTAAAATAAATACAAAAAAATTTAATTTAATTTGAATAGAAGAGTGGTTACTGTGAAAAAAAATAACATGTTATGAATTTAGTAATTAATATATGAAATAGATTTAGTTAGTAATAAATATAATTTAAAAACTAACAATAAATTTATTTAAAAAATTATATAATATTTTCAAAATTTTCATTCTAAATTTATTGCTCAATCTTAATTTTATTTTAAATTATTTTTTATATTAGTAACTAAATTCAAATATCAAACTTAAACTTAATTTTGCTAAATATATTTTATTACTAAATATTAATTTAATTTAATTTTTCTTTTCAAAATCAAACTTACTTTTAATTTTGTTCAATATATAAATCTCATACTAATATCATTTTTTATTTTAATTTAAACAATAATCCTCTCAACCAGATTATTGTTTAATTTCAAATTGACTTTACATTTGTTTCAATTTAATTTCAATTATTTTTATCAATAATTAAAACCACTTTTGTAACTGTGTATTTATTTTAGTTGCACATTAGCAATACATCACACTTGTCAAATAAAACAGAAGAGGAATAGGTGAAGAATATTAACCCTATTAAAATGGTACAATATTCTCACTATATTAATTAACTTATTAATTGAAATATTAGATGCACAATTTTATCTAGTAAATTAAGATCGTGTCTTCTTTTCACCATTTCATTTAATCTTATATTAAATTGTGGAATAGGGCCACGATTTCTTTACAATGATATCGTGTTTCCTATCCACGATTTACCCATATCCGGAAATAAATAAAAAAAATATACCATTTCAGGAATTTCAAAAAAAAATTACACCAATTTGAAAAATTTGCCTACAAAGTTCCTTAGCGCGTTCTTATTTTTTAAACAATTTGAAAATATTATTTAAATGTAGTTTTATATATAGAGATAGAGAGAGTTTTCAAGCGAGAAAAACTCTTAAAATGCGAAATGAAAATAAATCATTATGATCTTTATATTGAGATTAAAACTAATAAAAATATCAATTAAAATTAAATTAGGGACCTTTTTTTTTTTTTTCATTTTCACCTGGTATATCGTAATTGCACACATTCTTACACTTGTTCTTGCCTCGTGATAAAACAATATCAGTGATTCAATAAGCTCATTCTTTAATTCTAATTATAAGTTAGGATAAAGAGGAGATAAACAAATAAATGATCGCAAGAAAATTGCAACATGCAAGATTATATACAATGTGAGAATAAATAGAAAGAGAATGAATAAAAAGGTAATAATATACAATTGTTAATGAATACAAAAAGAAAGATAGTTAAATCCCTGATTTTAGAAGATAAAAATTGGATACGAAAAGGAGGTAACGAAAACAAGGAACACAACCAAAATATCAATGCACCGAGTTATCAAATCTAAAATGATTTGATGCATCTATTACACAAATCAAAATTGATATAATGTATATAATTTTTTAAAAAATAGATTAAAATATAAATAATTTGATCATCTTACTCTAATTCAATTTCAATAAATAATAATAATGATTTATAAAATATTAGTGATGGCGAATTAGGACTCGCTTTATTTCCATAAAAAGCATGCCACTGAATCCCACTCCCACACCAATATAATGATGTTCATCTCTTACCAAATATGTGGTTGATGTGAGCTGAGTTTGGAGAAAAAACGAGGGTTTTGATAAGTCCAATGGTTGAGAAATAGTAGAAAAACAGATCACGTTGCATGCTTAACCTAATATTTAGTTGACAAAGATACAGGATACCTATGACTGTGATGAACCACGTGAATGTCTATGAAAAAGACATATGATTATATAGTACCAGTAGTTTTAATCAATCTTTAACAAATTCAAAATAATTGTCAGAGAGTAATATTTTGCAATCATAATTCATAATAATAATTGTTCTAATACTACTATATTGATTTTTGTACTCATTTAAAAGTCCTCATCGATGAGTTCATTGAAGACCAACAAAGAAACAAATATTGTTGAAAAATGGTTGTGGTTTTTTAGACAATTTTGCTTATGAATTTTCTTTGCCTGTCTCTGTATAGAATGAGACAGAGTTATTATCAGAGGATAACCTTAATCTTCATGTTATTACAGCATACGTTATGGACAATCGTTTTGAAAACAACTTGTAGTTTTTATAGGCACTATTTTATTGACCAGATATATTAGACTAGTGGAACCCAATACACTATCAAACCTATTAGTCCCTGGTCTATTTATTTATTTAATAATAATAATAATAATAATAATAATGTTAGAGGGTGGGGATTTTAAGACAGTTTTTATTTCTTATGTTAATTTTCTCTTTTCCCTTTTTAATTACAAAATTTTACCTTATTTTTAATCTGTTTTGTGTTTTCAGTTTTAAAATGTTTGAACAGAAAATAGAGAAAAAAAGGGTTACATTTAATGTTTTCTGTACTTATAAATATATGAAAAAATAGATAAAAACAAAGCGATAATTTTAGTTAGCAATACAAAAAAACTGTAAGTAAACACTTCCTAATATTTTTAGGAATCACATTTTTTAAAAAAAAAACTAAAAAATTAGTTATTTTAGGAAATTCAACTCACGTTCGTTTTAAACATGCTGAAAAAAACAATAAAACAATATGTTTTGTTTTAAAAATAATTGATTTGAGTTATGTTTAACATATAAGCTTTTATCTGTAAGATTTTCAAATTAAAGATAAAATAAAAAATTTAAGAGTAGCATAGTTTTTGTTTAGCATATCCATAGACTTCCTCATTTATATATGGAAATGGTCGTGAAAAAATTTATAGATTTCCTCACAATGCTGTGACCTGTTATGGACTTAAACTTACGTGTTAAATTTGCAGTAGTATGAACTAGTAGTGGGGAAATGGTCATAGGAAGGCACAACTTTTTATTTTTATGTGAATTGGTTAGGACAGTTCAATTGTGATGACTGTGTTGAAGGTTGCTATAACAAACACAAATATCTTCTAGTCAACAAGTTTATTTACAAAAGATTAACTAATTGAGGAAATGATCATAAATTAATGAAGAGTGATTATCAACCAACGAGGAATATAATCATAAGATAAGTTCTTAGTTGTAATCTATTCAGACATTTCTTAGAACAGTCTTGTATTATTAATATACTCTACCAACAGTTGTTGTACAAAATATTTTTTATCAACAGCAGAAAAATAGTTGTCAACAACAAAAACGTAGAACCAACATGGATATGATGAATATCAGTTGTTTCAGGGGATTTATGTTGTGTATTAATCAAAAAATATAATATGGTTTGATTACTTGGTTTGAGAAGTACATTTTTAACTTTTTTTGGTAATTATTTTGTTTGAATTATTGGATTTGAATCTTACACTTTGGTAAGTACAAAGTACACGTGAATTGGTAAACAATATAATAAATATGTGATTGTGTTTCTTGCTATCTCGATATTTGCACAAGAAAGTAGAAAATTCAGTTTATAATAGGTATAAATTTTCCTCCCAATTTATCTGTATACGTAGTTATCAGCAAACACGGAATCACCTACAAATATAATGATTATTTACAGCCCTAATTATTAATTAAAATAAAAATATTACAAATTATTTATAATTTAGTCAAATATTTTCCAAAATCATCACTTTTAATTATAATTTTGGAGATATGCTTTAAATTTTTATTATAAAATTTATATATTTACAAAACATAAAATATTTGGATAAAAATAATTATTAAACGTTATTGTTTTTAATTATTATATGCAATAAAAAATAAATGTGTTATTGCAATGATAATTATTTTTACTTTTAACATAACACATATAATATTTTATATGGTTTTGAAAAGTACAAAACAAAAATATAGCATACTGATATGCTCACATGATTTTTATTTTTATTCTTAGTTAACCATTTAAAGATATAAATAGAATGTTATTATTTAATAAAAATATGACTTTTAAATTAATTATTAAAATGACATAAATAATATTAATTATAACAAATATTTTATTATTAAATGTAATTAAAAGCATTAAATTCAACTCTATCTTACTGTTATGATGAAGATAAAATTTAGACGGAGGAAGATAATTTCAAATCTCTTCTATTTACGTATGTAGATATAGATAGTTTCATTTTTTTTCTCTTTCTCTCGTGTGGTGCTGCTCATCCCGAGTGAGAAGAGAACAAATCTCTTCATAATATGTAGGAGAAAAGAAAGTCGGTTTTTCAAAAAGAATATTGCTATCTTACAAACTAATTACTGAAATAAATAAATTTTTTTAAAATATGTATATGGATATGGATAAGAAACAGCATAACACGATCTCATTCTGAAAAAAAAAATCTAAAAGTGCAATCATAGTAACATATGAAACCACTTTCGTGTCATGCCATAATCAGAGGACTCGAATTCCCATTGAGTTGGAAGATTAGACTGAGTGCACCATGACAAAACTTCCTCGTAATTTACACAGTTGTCTTATAAAAACCAAAGAAAATCTATATATATAATTAATACATGCTCTCACACAGAGACACACTGTATCTACGTATACATTGACTTCCATATGCACGCACCTTCTACCATCCACAGACATGGCGTTGGTGAGCCCTGCAGCTTCCGTTGGTGTTCATGGATGGGGAGACATGAAGAGTCTCACCCTCCAAGTCATCACTGGTCGATGGTTCGTCGTCTTTGCCTCCTTTTTAATCATGGCGGCTGCCGGAGCCACCTACATGTTCGGTCTCTACTCCGGCGACATCAAAACCACCCTTGGCTACGACCAATCCACTCTCGATCTCCTCAGCTTCTTCAAGGACTTGGGTAGCAACGTCGGAATCCTCGCAGGCCTTCTCAACGAGCTCACTCCACCTTGGGTGGTCCTAGCCATCGGTGCCATCCTAAACTTCTTTGGCTACTTCATGATATGGCTTTCTGTCACCAAAAGAATTGCCAGACCCCAAGTGTGGCAGATGTGTCTCTACATCTGCATAGGTGCTAACTCTCAGTCCTTCGCCAACACCGGTTCTCTGGTCACGTGTGTCAAGAACTTCCCAGAAAGCCGTGGGGCTGTGTTGGGCATTCTCAAAGGCTATGTGGGTCTCAGTGGTGCAATCATCACGCAATTGTACTCTGCTATTTACAATGACGACACAAGGGCTTTGATTCTGCTCATAGGTTGGCTTCCAGCTGCTATTTCCTTTGCTTTCCTTCGAACCATTCGCTACATGAAGCCGGTTAGGCAGCCCGATGAGCTCAAGGTTTTCTACAACTTTCTCTATATTTCTCTTGGCCTTGCCGGGTTTCTTTTGGTCATGATTACTATACAGAAAAGGGTCAACTTCACTCAGAGTGAGTATGGTGTGAGCGCTGGAATTGTCATCTTCTTGCTCTTCCTCCCACTTCTTGTGGTTGCTATCGAAGAACATAAGATCTGGCAGAGAAAAAGACTTGCTTTGGTTGACCCCTCGCCCGTGAAAATAGTGACCGAGGGTGAAAAAGTGAAACCGAATGAGACCACTGATGGGAACACTTCAGTGACAGCAGTTTCCAAGGACACCAAGTGGTGGGAAAATGTGTTTAGTCCACCAGAAAGAGGCGAGGACTATACAATACTTCAAGCACTATTCAGCATCGACATGTTAATACTCTTCATGACTTGCATATGCGGTGTTGGGGGCACGCTGACTGCTATAGACAACTTGGGTCAGATAGGGTCCTCTCTTAGATACCCTAAGAAAAGTATAAGTACATTTGTGTCCCTAGTGAGCATTTGGAACTACCTCGGACGGGTTTTCTCTGGATTTGTTTCTGAACATTTTCTTCAGAAGTACAAATTTCCCCGTCCTCTTATGCTTACTTTGACTCTGCTCTTATCATGTGTCGGTCACCTTCTGATAGCTTTTGATGTGCCAAATGGACTTTATGCGGCTTCGGTGATCATCGGGTTTTGTTTTGGCGCTCAGTGGCCTTTACTTTTTGCCATTATATCCGAACTTTTTGGACTAAAATATTATGCAACTTTGTACAATTTTGGAAGCGTTGCAAGTCCACTAGGGTTGTATGTGCTTAACGTGAAAATGACTGGGTTTTTGTATGACAAAGAAGCAAAGAAGCAACTTGCAGCGTTGGGGCTTGAAAGAAAGGAAGGGCAGGAATTGAATTGTATTGGGGTCGATTGCTTCAAGTTATCCTTCATTATTATCACAGCTGCAACTTTCTTTGGTGCCATTGTTTCACTGATTTTGGTGGCTAGAACAAGAAAGTTTTACAGTAGTGACATATACAAGAGATTCCGGGATGCAGCCACCGTGTCGGAAACTGAAATGGCGGCGGTAGAGAGCACCGGCAAGGCAGAGAATGATGCCAAACATGTGGTGCCAAGTCAGAACTAGGACTCGTGGTAAAAGATATGATCTTGTAGTACTCAAGCTTCAAACAAAAATTAATTAATTAATAATGTGGACAATGTAATGTGTAACATTTTATATTTGCTACATTTTCTTTGCCGTAATGTATACTTTTCATTTTCTTTGTCACGCAAAACGACGTGCCCCTTTTTTCGGATTTATTCTAGAGCGAGTAAAATAGAATAAATGAAACATGATTGCCGTGTTATTGTAATAGTTGACACTATTCCTCGTTTGGCTTTGTGGTTTGATGGTATATATCTTTTCAAATCTTCAAAGGGGAACACAGAGATCGAATAAAAAAAAAAATGTAATACTTGACATAGTTTAAAGTTTGCACATTTAATTATCTTCTGCAAGTGGGTGCATGGTTAATCTCTAACAACACTAGATGTGTTTATCCTCTGTCTAACGACACTAATTGTGTTTATCTTCTGTAACCTGTGCTGATGGACTAAATTAGATTATTAATCAAATGAGACTAATTTTAAATATATTCCCGATGTATGCCTAAAACAATATATTATTAAAATATGATTCTTACAGCTAATCAAGTCAGCGTATAGCACCCTAATCAAAGTTCTATTTGTCATGGCACACTCAACAATTTGCTTTTTAAATATTAAACAAAAGTTGCAAGAAAACACTTGTAGAAAGATACCAACTCTGTAAATAGGTAGGAAAACACTTGTTGAGGCATTCTAGTGTCTCGTATATCTAGAAGAGTAATAATATGTTTATCTAAAATAATAATGTAGAAGTTCACTTTTTAAATATTTTAGTTGAAATACTTTTTAATCTTTTGCATTTAGGTCAAATTTTATTTTAGTTCTCCAAATTAAAAAAAAAATACTTTCTTAATTCAAAATGAAAAAATGAATTAATATTTATTATTCACCATAGTGTGAAAAACACGATAGTATGAACGATAGATCAAGATAATATATGGTTAGAATCGTATTTGATGTACCAATTTATTTAGACTTCGATGAATTTGCTATAGTTTTTTATTTTCTTTTTAAAAGGTACCTTGGCATAGGTTAAGAAAATAAATACTTCTCAACTACTTTTTACCTTAACTTTTTAAACAATAAAAGACTTTTATGTATTAAAAGATAGGTCCAGTGTACACCTATGTTAATATCTAAACTCCATTAACACTATATCATTAGAGTCCATAATCATAATTATTTTCATTAATTTTCATTGATTATTGTCTGATTTGTAGATAAATGTGTAATTAGTAACATGCCCAATTCTAAATATGATCAATATTTAGGCTGAAACCTTCGAATAGGAGAAATGTCCATATTCAAGTTAGCAAAAAGAATGTCATTTTTTTGTAAGAACAAAAATCATATTTAAAACATGATACTTCTACAATAATTCATTTCATTCACGCAAGTAGAATTTTAGAAATATAATGAGTAAGTAGAATTTTCTTCCCCTTCGATTTAGATTTTTAAATTTTATCTGTCAGGTTAAATTAGTTTTTTCGTTAGCCTCATTACACTATTTTGGTTAACTTAATAATACTTGACAAATGGTATATATTTCAAACATATAAATAAAATTGTTTAAATTTATCTTTAGTACAAATATATATTTCAAATATAAAACTATTTTTAGCTTAAATAGATGATCGAGAATATATATTTTTTTATTCTTATTTGAATCTTATATTTAACAAATATTCATTAATAGTTAAATATATAACATTTTTTGATACTCGATTTATGGATACTTGCATCAACAATACGAATATGTGTATGAGAAGACTATACTCGTATTGTACATCGTATTCATACTGTACAGCCCCACACCTATTGTCATAATTGACAACAATATAATAACTTTCTTATAACCCTCGACTCTTCACTGTTAAACATTCTTTAAAATTCAAACAACTATGTAAAGATGATTACATTTAAAATGTAGTTATAGGTTGGATTTGAATCATATTTGGATCTACTCTACACGAACTCAAATTTTCTCAGAATTTAAACCAATGAGCATTCTAATCATAATGGTAAATTAATTAAATTTAATGACTCTAATTAATTTCACTTAATTACCTAATTTCTTTGTTTTTGAAAGAAAACTATTTTGAAGAAGACAACAAGCTAGGATATCTAGAGATACTTCAACTTGTCTCTAAGAAACCAAACCTTACAAAAACATATAATTATAAACTTAGAAGAACAAAGATTATTTTTTTAAAACTGATTATGAATATGACTCACGGACTATTCACGCGAAGACGAAGACGAAACGGAGAAAATATTTGAAAAACAAAGAAAAAAAAAAAAACTTATCCTGATCCAAGTTTTCATCAACTAAAATAAACCTGCTTTCAACAGTCTCTTATTTCTGACTTCAAAAAGAAAAGAAAAAAATATTTGAAGGAAATTCCAAAGAAAATGTAGAGAAAAATTAAAATATTTATGTTTAAGAAAAATGATATTTTTTTAGAAATATAAAAATAAATTTGTTTTACCTTTTAAAAGCACAATGTCAATAAAAATAGATTTTTTTATATAAACTAAATAATTAAGAAATAAAAAATAATACATAAAGAAAAAAAATTCACTTAAAATCATTTAATCTGTGTAATTAATTGTTATGTATAATTAGTTTCTCTTTGAAAATAGTAATTCAATTTTAAAAAATATCCTGATTATTTACTAAAAATATAATAATTATATTAATCTAATAAAATTGAATTTAAATCTATCAAATAGAGTATAAAATTTGAGTTTAAAAATAAATAATATTATTTCAAAACTTTATTGAAAGTAGTTATTACGTATAGACAATAAAAATAACAATTACACTAACTTTGCGCTTATAAGATTTGGATTAAAATTACCTACTGTTTTGAAGTGGTTTCAAATAAAAATTAGTTAAGAGTATGTCTGAAAAAAAAAAAATTGGAGAGAAAAGTAAGAAAATAAAACTAAGTTTCTCCATAAATTTAAATTAGTTTATACATAATTTTTCTTTTAACTTCTCTTACATAATGAATTGGGTGATTATTTTTATATTGTGATAGTTCATTTTTTTAAAAGAAAATTTTTCTAAGAATTATAACAAAGTTAATTAATTCTATTTTTGGTTATCATATTGTATAAAGTATGTAATTTTACCCTTGTTTCTTCAAAATTTAGTTTCTTAAATTTTAATTATATGTTATTTTAATTTCTCCATTTCAATCCTTATTATGTTTGTCATGTTAAATGTGACTGTAAGTTTTGTCAAGACCATTAATGAATATAATGCATTTGAATATTTAATGTGTGTTTTGAAATATTTGGTGAACTGTTTGGCACTATAGAGACACGTATTCTATTCATGGAGCCTTAATATCAATAGGGTGTTTTCTCTAGTTATTACAACTAAGTAAAACTTTATCTTTACGACTAAATTATTTGATCAATATTTCCAATCAACAACAATCCAAAATAAATAATATATAATCACATTTATAGGTATTTAGAGAAAGAAAAAAGAAAAAAAAAAGACAAATAGTGAACTTATTATCATAAATAGTATTATATTGATGTGTGTTATTTTAAACATATAAATGAAACATAGAAATATATAATCATGTTGTCAATGTCACAAAAAGCTTTCGAACATAAATGAAAATTTATTATGTCATACAAATTTTAAATGCATGTATATTTTTTATAATAATTTAGTTTCTGAACCTTGTCATCTTGCAAAATATAATAAGTTACCTTTTTTTCTTTGAGCCAGTGCTACTCATAACCTATTTGATTCATATTGATATATAAGATAATTTTTTTAATGTAGTTGATGATTATATTAATCATACATAGATATACCTAATAAAATATTAAAGTGAAACCATAATTTGTTGTTTAGTTTAGTTGTCTTAATTGAGAATCACTTCAAGATAACCGTCTATAAAAAATGATACTATCAAATTATTGAAATATATATGATTAAAGGAGTTGACTGCTTTAAAGTAAAGCAAGACACTTAAGATGATGATTTCAAAATTAATTTTATGAATTGTAATCAATTTCAAATTTTAGTAAATATATATTTATGCTTTGCATACTTTTAAATAGTTAATTTTGTAATAAACTCTTATTACACTCTATCTTTTAAAATGGGGGCCAACTTTAAATTGTATTATAATTGCCTTGAGAATTTTTTTATTATGAAATATGGATTGTAAATTAACATAAATTATATTTGAAATAAATAACATATAATTTATTTAAATAATCATACGTCAGTTAATTTTAATTATTCCCTATTATAACATGAAATTAATTTATAACAAATTTTCATCAGAAGCATGTCTTAGCTTTTGGTCAAAGAATAAAAATATATTTTTTAGTGAGATTAAGTAAATGTTTCCTTATAATTTTTTAATATGTTTGATATAATTTTGTTTTTATTCTTTAACATCTTCTCCATAAGTAAGAGAAGATTATAATAAGCTATTAATTATTTGTTTGTGAAGAATTTTCCACTCTGATTATATATATATATATATATATATATATATATATATATATATATATATAGATAGATAAAAGGAGACAGATACGATTGGTTTATATCCTTGATTTTCTTATAGAATATGCATTCACCAGATCCAGATTCCACACTAAGGAAGAACCCAATATTCCAGGGTCAACCACCTTGCTCTTTCTTTAATTTAATAATTAATAATTAATATCCTAGCCGCCCTGTTGATTATGAGCTGGTTTCATTTAAAAAATAATATGGGTATAAACATAAAACTTATAATTAAGATTAAATTAAACACATGCTTTAATTAAATGACAAAAAATATAAAGAAATAGACATGCCATATTTCTAGAGGTATAAACTTACGTTATATCTGGATATGAGTATTTTAACTTTTGTTTGGACAGCGGATGATTTATTTTACAAAATAAATTTTAAGTTATTTAAAAATATTTTAGACCACAGAACCAAATTTTTTAAGTAAATACAAACGATATTTTTTTAAAACTATTATATTAAATTTATCTTTTGTTTATAAACGTTGTTATAAAATAAATTTCTAAAAAGTTATCAACTAAAAATATATTAGTAATGAACGTAGTTATCCTATTTCTACCTTTGCCCTCGTACTTCAGTAAAAATTTTATCTACCTTTGATTTGCAAATATGACTAGAGTAAATTTTAATGAAACAAAATTAGTTTCACGTTCGAATTCTTTTAAAATGTTTTATTTTAAATTCACTAAATAAACTCTGTAATAGGGCAAATAATAACTTTATAGTTTATGTAAGTAAATAACAAAATCCCTAAAAAGAGTCTTATCGTATTTGATCGAATTTCTTCATCTAAAAATTAAAATTTATGGTAATTTCTCCTAATTTTAAATTGAAATTATTTCTTCTTTTTGAAATCCAAATCACAAAATGAATTTTTTAAAATACTCCAAATAAATCTAATAGATGAATTATCGTTGTCAATCAATTTCCTTTTAAATATTATACAACCATTTCAATTTTCACTGACGAATCTACAATGACAGTATGAGTTAATTTTTTTGCCACGACGAGGTCAAATGTTTTTTTTTTTTAATTAAATACAGTGAGTAATGGAAGGAAAAATAAAAATAAAAAAATGGTGGAAATTGGGTGAGAATGATTTAATAGATAGCTGATACATACGATATGAAAGAATTTTTAAGATCCCCAAAATTGTGGCTACAAATCAGAAATGGCAGCTTACAAAATGATTAACAAATAATGCATTTAAAGCCAACTAACAATCTGATAGCATATCCTTAGGATTTTATAAGCTTAAGACATTTCAGACACCCACTGTCATCTGTATTCCATATCTGGAAACGATCTAGTAACAGAGTTTACTTTCATGCAAAGTATCACCATATATAACCATTCTTTTTTAGGCCAAAATATTTATACATTAGTTTTACTTATCCCTTTATTAAATTTTTTTCGTTAATCTATGTCTATCACTTTTTTTTTTCTCTCTTCTGTGTCTTTTCTTGCATGGGGCACAAAATAAATAAATACTCGCATAATAAATTGATATATTTCTTTTAGTATAAATACTCTTAGTAGAAAAATTTAATTTTATTTGAACTCTACGAATGCATGTTTAGTCTTTGGTTGTTATGTGTCTTTATTAAAAGAAAAATAATAATGGTAATAGGCTATTAAGCTTGAAGGGAGTGTTTTTATCTTTTCTGTAATTTAAAATCATTAGTGTTTCTTTAAATTTAATTATATATTAATTTTAATTTTCTCTTTATTAAACACGTATGATAATTATTAAAAATCATGCATAATTATATTAGTCATTAACAAAGTTTAAATAAGACTAACATTATTAAGAATTAAAATTTGTGAACTAAGACTTCTATTTTTTTTTATTGTACTAAAAATGAAACAGATCAATAGTTTTATCATAAAATAAGGTAATCTATGATCCATAATAATCTTAATAAAAAAGAAAGGGAAAATAACACTTTAGTTTGATTCATCTTATATTTTTTAAATAAAATAAAAAAATGAAAATAACAATAAAATGGAAGAAAAAATAATGATTTAAAAGTAATTATAAAAAATTATATCTTAACTTATCACCACTTCACAACCTATAAAAAAAACTTGAATATAAAATGTGTCCACACTACAAATTGTGCCTTTTTTTTTACATTTTATTTTGAATTTTATGCTTTAACCACTACATTTATAAACCTCCACTCCTCCATTCTTTCCAGCTCTGGTATTTGATCCATATTATAACTGCTTTTAATAATAAAGTATTAAAATAAAACATTTAATTAAAATATAAATTATATTATTTAATGAAAAAAAGTAAAAAAAAAAAAAAGTTGTGAAGTGAATGGAAAAAATTTGATGGTTTTCAAGCAATCATCACACCCTTTTCCAAAACATCGATTCAAAAAATGTAAAAATTACACTCTCCCCATAAATGTGTAAGAGAAATATGCATGGACTCATTGACTATACACTTCATTGATCCATTCTCATTTCCTCTCTTTTGTTTCAGTTATGTTATCTGTCTATTACAGTTTTCACTTTCCAGGTATATATATATATATACTATTTTGGGGGCTTCTATAAGAGTGTTCGAATTCCACATTCATGATATCATGACAAATTCAAAATAATAGATTGTCTAATGTTATAATATACCATGACGGAGATTGTCTTGAATAATGTAACGGTTAAATCTGGTTTGTATATTTTAAAAATATAGTTAGACACACTATATATATTGACTCTAATTTCCACCATTATGCAGCTATTTTGTAACAAGCAGAAGTGCTTGGTATCCACAAACATGGCGATAGGAGCAGCTTCCGTGGGTGTTCATGGATGGGGAGACATCAAGAGTCTCACCCTCCAAGTCATCACTGGTCGCTGGTTCGTCGTCTTTGCCTCCTTTCTAATCATGGCTGCTGCCGGAGCCACCTACATGTTCGGTCTCTACTCCGGCGACATCAAAGCCACCCTTGGCTACGACCAAACCACTCTCAATCTCCTCAGTTTCTTCAAGGACTTGGGCACCAACGTTGGAGTCCTCTCTGGTCTCATCAACGAGCTCACTCCACCCTGGGTGGTCCTAGCCATTGGGGCCATCCTAAACTTCTTTGGTTACTTCATGATTTGGCTCTCGGTCACCCAAAAAATAGCCAAACCCCAGGTGTGGCAGATGTGTCTCTACATCTGCATAGGGGCTAACTCTCAGTCCTTCGCCAACACCGGTTCCCTTGTCACGTGTGTCAAGAACTTCCCAGAAAGCCGTGGTGTTGTGTTGGGCATTCTCAAAGGCTACGTGGGTCTCAGTGGTGCAATCATCACACAGTTGTACTCTGCTATTTACTATGACGACACAAGGGCTTTGATTTTGCTCATAGGTTGGCTTCCAGCTGCTATTTCCTTCGCTTTCCTTCGAACCATTCGCTACATGAAGCCGGTTAGGCAGCCCAATGAGCTCAAGGTTTTCTATAACTTTCTCTATATTTCTCTTGGCCTTGCTGCGTTTCTTTTGGTCATGATTACTATACAGAAAAGGGTCAACTTCACTCAGAGTGAGTATGGTGTGAGCGCCGCTATTGTACTCTTCTTGCTCTTCCTCCCACTTCTTGTCGTTTCTATCGAAGAACACAAGATCTGGCAGAGTAAAAGACTTGCTTTGGTTGATCCTTCCCCGGTGAAAATAGTAACCGAGAGCGAAAGGGTTAAACCGAATGAAGCTACTAATGGTAGTAGCAATTCAGTTACAGCAGTTTCCAACGACACCAAGTGGTGGGAAAATGTGTTTAGTCCACCAGAAAGAGGCGAGGATTATACAATACTTCAAGCACTGTTCAGCATCGACATGTTAATACTCTTCATATGTAGCATCTGTGGTATTGGGGGCACGTTGACAGCAATAGATAACCTGGGTCAGATAGGAAAGTCGCTTCGATACCCCAAGAAAAGCATAAGCACTTTCGTGTCCCTAGTGAGCATTTGGAATTATCTAGGGAGGGTTTTCTCTGGATTTGTGTCTGAACATTTTCTACACAAGTACAAGTTCCCTCGTCCTCTTATGCTTACTTTAACCATGCTCCTATCATGCGTTGGCCACCTTCTGATAGCGTTTGATGTGCCAAATGGTCTTTATGCGGCTTCCGTGATCATAGGGTTTTGCTTTGGAGCTCAGTGGCCTTTACTTTTTGCCATCATCTCCGAGCTTTTTGGACTAAAATATTATGCAACTTTGTACAATTTTGGAAGTGCAGCAAGTCCACTAGGGCTATATGTTCTTAATGTGGTGATGACTGGGCATTTGTATGACAAAGAAGCAAAGAAGCAACTTGCAGCGTTGGGGCTCGAAAGAAAGGAAGGGCAGGAATTGAATTGTATAGGTGTTCATTGCTTCAAGTTATCCTTCATTATTATCACAGCTGCAACTTTCTTCGGTGCCATTGTTTCGCTGATTCTGGTGGCTAGAACAAGAAAGTTTTACAAAGGTGACATATACAAGAGATTCAGGGATGCAGCCACGGTAGAAGCTGAAATGAAGGAGGTGGAGAACGCAAACAGTGCAGAGAAAGATGGCAAACATGTGGTGCCAACTCATGAACATGATCAGAACAAAGACTGATGATAAAGAATGATGTTGGTCGCGATGAAAGGTCTAAGGGAGAAACTAATTAACTAATAATGTGGTCATACGTGTTAGATAATGTAATATGTTATATTTTCTTTGCAATGAGGTATACTTTTCATTTTCTTGGTCACACAAAAGGACGTGTCCTTCTTTTGCATGTATTCAAGAACGAGACAAATGAAATAAAAGAAAGATGATTGCCGTGTTATTGAGTTAATTGCTAGTTTACTGATTTAATTACGATCACGCATGCAATGCAATGTTAATCCCTGTCATCTCTAATTGTTTTATGTTTTGTTAATAAGGTTCTCAATCATATCGGTATAAACTTTATATTGATTGTTATAAACGTTAAAAAACAAGAGGACTATGTGCAATCCCAAAAAACAAATCATATGAATTTTATGAAAATTATCTTCCATTAATTGGCACTTTTTTAAGGAAAAAAATCAATAAACTCATAGATTTTAACAACCTTTTAAAGTCATTTTAAAAATTAAAAAAAAAACAACTCTTACTATTTTATTTTTAATACTTCTATTGTGATACAAAAACATCTTATTAGGTCCGTTCATAGACAAAAAAAAAAGGCTCAAATATTGTTTATTTTAAATTTAGAAAAAATGTTAAAATTTTGAAGAAACATATTTATATGGTTAAGGCTAATCCCTCATTTTATTTCCCACCATTAATCATTACTCGTAAAAAAAAAAAAGTCTAAGATGTCAAATCAGCATGGTGAAC
>Ga0209700_103394_pt1 | contig 30641 bp, 15 predicted proteins | sample SiratroredBW_FD_187528 | JGI IMG/M metagenome (GOLD analysis project Ga0209700, IMG submission 187528) | Root nodule microbial communities of legume samples collected from California, USA - Siratro red BW (SPAdes) (version 2) | ecosystem: Host-associated > Plants > Roots > Nodule | place: USA...
TATATATATATATTATTAGTTTGGGCAAAAACATTCCAGAGAGCATCGTATTTTGTTTACGAAGGGCTCACTCAGGCAAGCTTCATCTCGTTCGGGCGAGACTTGCAGAGTAAACTTTTCTGTAAAAGTCGCTTGAGCGAGATTTTTCTGCTTAAGTAAGATTATCTAAAAATATTCTCAATTAAACTAACTTTTGTCTACTAAGTATTACCATCCATTTAAGGTTCAAAGTACTACATAAAGTATTCAGGTACATCAAACTTATCTACGACTATCTACATGACAAAAAGAGTAACCATTCCAAGGTCATAAAGTCTTTAATTATATCAAAACATATATATAAGTATATACAAGACAAAAAGAACACCGGTTTAAGGGTATATCATCTTTAAGGTGCTCCAAGACCTGCATCTGCAACTGCCCGTGTACATAGAGTACAGTAATCGCAGTTCATACAACAACATAAAAAACAAGGGTGGGTAAGCTAGTAAAATTGAAAGTTTATAACATACTAAATACATGCAAATAGAACATGGTATCTCAGTCATTAGGATTTCTTTAAAGTCTAGCATATCAAGTTTCAATACAAGTTTTCCTTTTTTATTTCAAGTGCTCATGTCAAATATCATACATAAAGGTCTCACATGGACCACATCAATACATATAGGTCACACATAGACCTATCGTCTTCCGGAAGACTCATTAAGTATGTCCCTACCAAAGACTAGCATCTAATCCAATACCCAAGACTTAGATTACTAAATATAAGAGAAAGAACCAATCCAATACCCAAGACTTAAATTACCAGCGAATCTAAGAGAAAGGATTAATCCAATACCCAAGAATTAGACTGTCATTCGAATCTAAGAGAAAGGATCAGAGTAAGTTCAAACATCCAATACCGAGTCTCACTAGCGGTCCCAGTGTGAATGAACTCCCTCACAACTTCTCACCACCTGATATCTTAGTCTATATGACTTAGATCATAGTGAAGCCTGAGGATCTCTGTTAAACATAGGCGTTCTATACTTAATATACACAAACAAGCACAACTCATACATTATCCCAAATGTATAGCATCAATTTTATCATTCCATCATTCCATCATTCACATCAATACTTAATTACTCAAAACAATTAAGTTAATCACACTATGTCAAGATAAACAATCAAAATCATGCAGTGCTCAAGGACCAGTCAAACCTGCAAGAAAGACTTGAGCACTGAAAATCACATATTCTAGTCTTTTATCATATAAGTCTATTTAAAAGTAACTAACTTGTATAAAAATAAGTTACTAGCTTCCCTTACCTCACACAACGATCCCCTACCAATTCCTCCGGTCAGGCAATAGTCTCAGTCCAACTTTAGGGATCTAGAACAAGTTTTTCAAATAACTTTACTGACTTTTAATATAACCTTAATCAAGTTGAGAGGAACACTTTTCTCAACTGTTCCCATCAATATTGATGACAAAAACTTAACGAAACGAAAAATAGAGAACAAGGAATCTTTAGAACAAATATGGACTTATCCTATTTGAGATTCTAATCATTTTGAAATGGCCCTAGGATCCTTACTTACTGCGGGACTTGATCAGATTCTGGAACAAAGAAAGTATAGAAGGTGAAAATCAAGAAAGAAAAAGGAGAGAACTATGGAGGTTGGAAGGTAGGAGAGAGAGAGAAAATGAAAAAGGGATTGTTTTTTTCCTATTATTCTTATCTACTACGGAAGGTCGGGTTACATAATGTAGAGACATTTCACACTAAAATGTTATCATTATTTTCTATCATACCATATTCTTATATATTCTTATATGTATTACGATTAATAGAGTTTAAAGTTTACTAAAATTTTCCTGTGTTTTCACATATTTGACTTATAATATCTTCAACATTTGTTTCTTTTATTTTACTTTAAACCTTTTTAGATTTAAAATTAATTTTTGAAAACAAATATCAGTTTTAATTTGATGTCAAAGTGATTTATAAACATCGGAATCATTTTTATTTTAAAAAATATAGATTTAGATGTATCAAATTTTAAATTAATTTTTAATATGAATTTAGCACTAACATTAATTAAATTATTTAGATTTATAATAAATTAGTCAAATAAATTAAATTTATTTTTGTCATCCCTAACATTAACTTAACACTACAAGAAAAAATTAAATTATTGATAATTTTTTATCGACAGAACTTTATCTATCAGTAAAATATCATTGTTAACGAATTTATCGACAAATATCATTTTTGGTTAAATTTATCGAAAGATTTACCAATAAATTTATTTTAAATTATTTAATAATTAGCGACAAACTCAGAAATCTATCGATAAATTTATATATAATCAATTTATCGATAGATTTTAAGTATTTTTTATGATAATTTTTATTTTTTTTAATGTAATAATTTTTGAAAAACAACTTTTAATTACCTATTCATTTTTCAAATTTCAGTCAATTTGTTTGATCAAACGTGTACTAATTTTAGTATGTCTGAACATGTTATCGTATTTGCCCGAAGCCACAATATTTTTTAGAAACAAATAAATTAAATTATTTACGTAATTCTTCTGGGTAATTTACACGAGTAAAAAGGGTAATGTTCGAATTCAGTTTTTGAAAGCGTCCATATCTGACTTAGACCGAACTGTTGTCACCTTAATAAATGATGTTGAAATTTAGTGAAAAGGTATATTTAAATATTTTTATGTCATGAAAGTTTCCGAAATTTTGTGATAAATAGCATAAATATAGTCTATTATAAAAATAATTATTAAATCATACATAATAAGTTTTTTTTTTCTACTAAGCTTATAATATATTTATTTTATTTATTTAAAATTAAAAATCAAATTTAAATAATTTACTGCTATTATCCCATTAACTTAATCAATCATATAGGGTCGCATATAAAATTTAAGATATTTAAATGGTTGGACTAAAACAAATATGAGATCACCTCATTATTGTTCAAACATAGACTTTAGTGTTTTAAACACTTCATGATTACTATTCTCTCTTCCTGTCTTTTAATATTATGATTAAGATTCTATTTTTTATTTTCAAAATTATAATAAATGATTTGTTTCTTTAATTAGTTAATTGGCTAATGTTGTAATTGTTCTTTTAAATGACTTATTATTGTAACTTTAGTGTTGAGATTTTTCTATGATTAGAAGATATCTTTTATCTACTTCCAAACAATTCTCCTACACTTGTTCTTAGATTGTAAAGTTAGATACTAATAAAAAATGAGCATATCGTCATATATTTTCCATAATCATAACCCTTGCACTATGAGGCTAAATACTCATTAGAAATAAGCCTACCACTATACACTTCTTCTAATTTTAGTTCTTGAACTATAAAGTTAGATGCCAATTGGAAATGGGTATATCACCACACAGTCCCTAACCATAGTCTTTGAATATAAGGTTAGATATCGATCAAAAATGGGCATATGACTACAATTTCTTTTTGTTCTTTCATTACACTTGTTATTCAATGTTTATAATCTCGTTAAAATTGATAGTATCTTTGAGAATGTGGGTGAATTTTCATATTTATCTGGATCAAACGACCTTTTTCAAATTTGGGTAAATATATGCTATTAAAGTGATTAAATAATATTTCATAAATTTGTACAAATAGTCACTATGATGATAATACAGTGAGCTTTTGCAAATATGAGTCAATAGTTATTATGATAACAATCTGATGATCTTTTTAAATTTAAATTTAGACGAATATTTGCTATGATAACTATATGATGATGATAGGACGATCTTTCATAATTTAGAAAAAAAATTATTATTATGGCGGTAAAACTTGCAAATCTAGACAGATATTCACTATAATAACAATCAAACGATCTTTATCACAATTTGGTTTGGCAAAGCTCACTTTAGTCTTCTCCATTTAAGTTAACTAAAAATGATAACTATTAAATATTGTTGTGAATGAAAAATCTGGAAGATGCAAAATATATGCACATAACACCACCACCTATATAAAATTATTTTTATCATCTTTATTAACTATTTTTTAATATACAAATTTATAATTTTACTATCACAATAATAATTTTTTCATTTTTTCTCAACCATAACAAAATGATTAAAATGATTTTATTGTATAATTTTTCAATTATGTTTTGTAATACATCTTATATTTAAACGGATTAATTATTGGGTGAAGAAAACAAATGCAAACAACTAAGAGGAAAATATATTTATTTTTGGGTTTGAGAACAAAACTCTTCCTATAACAATTTTTTTCAAAAATGATAATTATTTAGAATAGTAATAAAAATACATTCAATAACGTTAATACTAATTGATATCACTTATAATAAGTAAAACGAATATTGTATGGTGTAAAAAAAATCATGATGAATATATAAAGTCATTCGAAAGAAATATGTTGATTTATATGTTAAATCAATTATCAAATTCATTTAATTATATATTTTAGTGAGAAATAACTGTATATGTGTGCAATACTTTATAAAATATAATGCTTGCGGAATAAATACATATATGAAGAAAAATAGGAAAAAGATAATGATTTAAGAATACTACCACGATAATCAATTTTAATTAAATATAAGTTATTAATATTATAACTGATTTGTATGGTCAGAGCGTATACTAAGAAAAAAGTTATGTAGAAGATTTTTTAGCTAATGAATGAAATAGTTGCTAATTGTAATTAAAATTGTTATAAAATTAATTTTTATTTAGTAAATAATTATAAGATAGAAGTAGTGATTGAATTTAGTGATCAAGACAAGATAATTGGTATATAATCATTAGATTATTAATCTCTAACTTAATTAAATACCAATTTAGAATATAATGATATAGTTCACTGAAACTTGAAACCTTGGTAACTAATGTTAGATATCAATTATCATGATTTCATTAGTCACTAAATTCAACCATTATTTCTATTTTACAATTATTTAACAACCAAAATTTATTTTAATAACTATTTTTGTCATAATTAGCAATCATTTCATTTGATAGCTAAAAATTAATTTTTAAATAATTTTTTTTCTTATAGTGTTAGTTTAGATTCAAAATAAAATTATAAAGGTGGGAAATAAATACCTTTAAATTCAACACCACAATATTTCATGAACACAAACAATAAATATGCATCATAAAAATATATTCTATTTAAATTAACCGTAAGTGATAACATTCTTCAGCAACTAAAACAATAACGGAAAAATAAATAAATAAAACCACATAATCTTATGATATCACAATAAATAAATATTTTGTCTTTTCATCGTAGTTATTGATTTTATTTATATATAAAAAAAGTTGTCTTATCAACTCATTTATCTCTTGACGTGTTGATTTCTTTTTTAATATTATGATTGTCTCTAAGATTTTAATTTTTTATTTCGTAATCTCGAATTATTACTTCATAATCTCATATTATTTTGATTGCAGCTTTGATCATAGACTAGATTTCTATCTGGTTTTAATTATTAATGAATGATTTATTCATTGGATTTCCTTTCTAAATGATTTTATGACTATTCTTTTGTTTTTGTTTAAATGATTTTATCGCAAAAGAAATGTCGAAGAAAAGAATTTACACAACACAGGAAATAAAGTTCACAGAAAGAAAATATTTAATGCAGATGTGACATAATTTAACAAAGTTATTAAATAAAAAATTTATATGAGAACATGCTTATTTGATAGGCTTGAAATCAAAAGTTTAATTTTATAAAAAATAATTAGAAAATGTAATAATTATATTATTTTTTAAATTATGAGAAATTATAAAATGAGAATTTTTACATTATCTTATTTTTTTCTATAAATATCTTATAAAATTTTATATTACAGATTATCTAGTACATAATTTGGTAATGTATTGTGGAATATAGTTGTGCGGCTTGGTCCTATGGGAAGGATATATAGTAAAGATGGCTTTATGCCATCATATATTTAATTTTAGAGTTAGAATTATACAAAATAGGTTATAAAAATATTAGATCTCCTATTAATACTAAATATCGAGAACTCGTAAAAAGTTTTTCAATGCAAAAATAAATTGTTTTTTTTTTCAAATTTCTTTAGATATTTTTTTAAAATTTCTGACCTGAGGACCGCGATTTATTGAAAGATTGATTAGATAAAAAATTATGATCATGTAACAACCAAACATAATTTCATCAACCAGGATATAAAATTATTTTTAAATTCTTTTTTATACAGCAATTTCAATGCAAAGACACCAACTTAAAACAATGTTAATAAGTTGTAAGAGGATTCGGGCTTGAAACTTGAGAACAGAGAACAGTTTGGGTCCATGGGATGATGGACCTCTCTTCTTGCAATGAACAAACTATTTGAGTTTTGTAGCTTTTGTGGTTCTTTTATATAGTTTTTTGTTCTATCCTATGATCCATGGCACAATGAGGGCACTTTTAATCATCCAAAATCATCTTTGATATTGAATGTGTGAGATAATAAGGAAGAAATGTTCTTTTACAGCTTCATGGATTAAGATTTGGAAAAAGAAAATATTGTGCATAGCATTGATGTTATTATTTGATTCTAATTTTACAGCTTCTGTTCTGTTATTGTTTGAAATTTGAAGGCTGTGGAGGTTTACAAATTACAATTCTGAATAAAGGGACCTGAGGGAAGTTAAATCATGGACCCCACTCCCAGGCAAAGAAAAAGGACATAAGACATTTAAAAAGTCTAGTTTCTATAAAGTAATTCATTGATGGCTTGCAAATTCAAAGAATGGGCCATCTCGGAAACAAAAACATAGAACTTTACGATATTCTGTGAAGTCACATTAATTGGCTAAATTAAGACCGCGAATTCAAGAATTGGTGATGTTCTTGGAGTGGTTAACTGGCCAAGACAAAACCAGTGCAAACAAATAAGAAAAGAAGTAACAGTGTAAGCTAAAACATAGAGGGGTATTTTATTTTAATCAATGGTTTCTTTTTCTAACCTGTTCTTTTTGACTGAACTGCTTTGTGATGCTGGCACAATAAAACAAAAAGAACAAAATTAGAGGGTCCCATAAAACAGTAGGTTTGGAATATTTTTGAGCATACAAAAAGAAAAATGGAGCCCTTACAACAAGTCTTCAATCAGTTTTGAAGTGAACAAAAGGCAGTCACATGTAGTTATCAGCAGAAAATTTTAAAAAGGATAGAAGAGGGAAAGGGCATGGGAGAGAGGTCACCAAAGAACGATTCCTTGTTTATTTGTCTCCTTGGCCCTAAACATAGTGATATGCATGAATTATTTTTGTCCATTTCCATCTCTCACTGTACTTTTCACCCTCCAAAATTCCCATAATAATTTTCTAAAATGCAGTTTTTAATAATTTTGTTCCATTAATTTACAGTTAGCCTCACATGATGCTGCATGGACCAAAATCACAGAAATCTGCATAACCCTCTCAAGGATTTGATCATGAATGATAAATTAAAAGAGTTTATTTTTCTATACATGCATTATGAGTATAATTGCTTTGCACAATTAACTAATAAAGATTTATAATAAAGTTCTTGAGAATTCTTAATTGAGTAAGAGTGTAAGAACATTTTACTACTCTGAGTACATATATTATATTTACTCGTTAAAAATGGACAAAAAGATAAAAACTTTGAATGCTCCTATTTCTTCTTTCTTTTAATCTTTCCATTACAGAACAGGGAACCAAATCCAAAAAATCTGGCAGTGGCTTTGGGAATATATGCTTGTGGTAGATTCAAAACAGGACTTATTCTAACACCATTACCCGAATATCCACCGCTTTTCTTTGAGGAATGTTTTTGAGACGAACTATAAAAATAATATGTACTTGAACTCGAAGAGGAAGACGATGACCTTCTGCTTGAAACAGAGGATTGTTTCTGCAGCCTCTGCTTCTGAGTTTCTCTTGGAAGCTCTGTTTGCTTCGGATTCAGGGCCGAACCGGTTGAGTTGCTTCGTGACAGGAACTGAAGCGTGCGAATCAAGCCATTCCCACGGGTGGTATCGAAATTCAAACTGCTACTTCGCTTGAATTGCCAGAAATACTTGGATGATGGCTTTTCTTCTTCGTTCTCTGCTTCGTCAGAGGAGGCAGACAAGAACTCTTTGAGCCTCTTTCTTTGAGTCTTTTCAGTGGCTGCAGGTTGAGATCGAGGAGGTTCTGAAGGTTTGTTCGAAACAGTTTTGATCTCTGTCGGGACAATCTTACCATTAGAGAAGAGTTCATCGGCGGAAGAGAGATGTTGAGCTAAGCCATTGGTGATGCAGAACACGAAGTCAGAGCTTGAGTCCAAAAGGCACAGGTCTGATCCACGGTGGCGATCTTCGACACGAACGGATGCATCTTCCGCGTTCTTCAGATCGTGGGAGAAGGAGATTCGAGGGCTGATTCCCGTGCTGGATATCTCGGAGCACACTTCTACTGCCATGGGGATTTGGTCGGAACAGGGGAACTCTGTTTCTGGGGAGCAGAGATTCGAAATGATGTTGTCTGGAAATGTTGGGGAAGCCGCGAAAAAGTTTCAAAATTTATGAAATGGGGTGAGGGGGTTGGTTGAAACGGTGACGGGTTTGGAGTCAAAGGGAGAGAAAGAGACACTGAGAGAGAGAAATAGGTAGAAGTGTGGGAATTATGGGGTTGAGAAGTCAGAAATGGCAGCTTTAGCTTTTGGTCGTGCGTTGTTGTGTTGTGTAGGGTGGGTATGTGTGAGCTAGGTGCATCTTCCGAAACTGAAGGAGCAATTATGCAGGGTGCCGAAGATTAAATTTAACATTGTGGTGCTGGATTGCGTGAGATCCTTTTCTTTAAGATATGTTTAGGGAAGGTTAAAGGGAAAGCAGAGCAAAGAGAGGGAGAGAGGTGAAACTAATCACCGAAAGGCCATAAAAGGATAACTCTTTTTGGGGGTTTCCAAAGAAGCTTTAGAAATCAGCATACTGTGATGAGAGAGAGAGGAATTGACATGCACCACTAGATTTATCATGTGAATGATGGAGTTGAAGAGTATTTTAAGGGAAAAGATTATATTTATGCTAAGATAATATGCTCAACTATGATAAATGTTGATTATGGTAGTGTTTAACTGTTGAGAATAACTTGGTCACCAAGATGATTACTTGCAAAGTGGAATCTTTGCTTAGAAAAAAAGAGTAAAACAATCACTTCGAAAGTAAAGAACAATAAAATGGTGGAGCTTATAAATATGGGGTGTGTAATTAATAGTATAATAAAGGAAGATAGAAAGGAGAAAATAATACTTTTATTGTCAATTTTTTAAAAGTGTTTTTTGTCTATTAATTACTCTTCTACAATTTATACTTTTATCCAATTTTAACAAGGTTATTCATTACGATGCAGAAATTAAAGAAATCTTATAACTTTTCATTATAATTAATAAAGTTTATTGTATTTATTAGTTTCCAAAGATATTTTAAAAGAACGCTAAAAAGGTATTTTATAAAATGATTGGATAAATAGCACATTTTTTTTACTTCTATCTAGTTCTCGAAAATACTGAAAGCAGTAATTGGTAAATTATAATGTTAACAGTTTATTTTCTTATTACTCATTCAAGTTATTTCCCTTAAAAAGAGTTAATTATTACTAGAATTTCGTGGCAATATTTTCTTCGACAATAATAAAATAAAAAGGAGCAGAAATGCTCTACTTGCAACTAAAATATATGCGCGTGGTTGAGTCTCATTTTTTTTAAACAATTTCGTATATAATTTTTTTAACGAGTAACAACTTGTTCTTTCAGGTTCACAATAATTATATAACTTACTATGCTTATTTTTAAACATAAACTAAAGAAGATCCTAAGCTGATTTGCGTCAACAAGAATTTTCATTTTTGTAAGTTTTGTGAGAAAAAAGGTTGAAGAAGTTACTACGTATTTCTAATTTTACAAAGCGTAATTACATTTTTATTCAATTTGTTCTCTACTAATGTTCTTAAAATGCCATCATTCTATTGACTTTTAATGTCTTCACAAGTACGTATCAATGATCACAGCGAATATTAATTTAATGTAACCTTAATCATCTTTGCACAAGTTTCTTATGTTAATGGCGGATCTGATAAACACTAAACCTGCTTTTGGGTCTTGGCAATCATAGTTATTTTCAGTGTTTCTGCAAAATTTTGTTCTAATTTTCTACACCCTTTTGCTTTGCTAATTTTCTACTCTAATGCACTTCCAACACCATTGTTAGAACAAATTCAAATACACTGTGGTTGTTATCAACTGAACGGGTATTTAAAACACCCCTAGTTGTTAGAACAATTCCAACGTTTGGATGAAGCATTAATGTTGTCCTATGTGGTGGAAACATTAGGTGCTGAGTTAACATTATGTGGCACGCGATGTAGGTCCCTTTTAGGACAAGAGGCATAGCAAAAAATGATCCTGGTTCGTAGGAAATTATTGTTGCAATGACTAGGCACTATCACAGGAGTACTGGTACCACACCTTTAGTACTTCTTCAAGCAATGTAAACATCATGAACATTATTATGGTGATAACAGAATGCTTCTTCTTCTCCGGAACAAGAAGGTGAACCTTTTTCAAATTCCATACACATTATGGCATACATTGCCGGTGTCAACAACCATATAGGGTGTGTAGAAAGGGACTAGATCAGCAAAAAGGACATTGATAGAGTCACTTGATTATAGTGTGAACATTCCAAGGTTCACAAGCCCACAAACCCCGGAATTTAGGTTACTTTTTCGTTTTTTAACCTTTGTGGAGGAGGTCAACTGAATTTGGCAGCATACAAATCGACATTCTCATTCTACTTTTGCAGATCATGTTATTTTCGAGATGTTACAAATTAAGATGGCTAATTGGGTAGGGATGTTAAAGTGATTGGCTAAGAAGGAATGTGGACAAATTGCACATTATTTATCTTGTGTTTATGTGCCGTGACTAGAGTGATAAAATAGTAAAATTTGATGGCATATGTAATAACAGGGTGCAATTATTTAGTTATTGTGTATGAATGTTACATAAAAATAATTGGGAAGAGAGAAATGAAGGTGGAAAGGGAATCTGTTGGGTGGGCGATGAGATTTGGGGGCATCCCCATATGTGTGTCAGAGAAGTACTTGGACAGCGTTGGATCATTGGTGGTGTGTTGGCACGTGGGAAATGGTCATCCCGATCAGATCATGATTCTTGGTGGCTATGCATTGGCATCTCCATGTCATCAATTTTTATGGAACAATCACACACTCTAAAATCTGAATATGGGTAGATAATTCGAGTGACATAAGATTTTAATTCTAAAATCTTACTATCATATATATTATTTGCATTTGAATCTCATGTAAGATAGTAATAAGACAAAATAATAAATCGTAAAAACATATAAATCCTAATTTATTTCAAAATGTCTGTTACATAGTTAATTTTATTGAGTAAATAGATTAAGTTCAAGGGTAATACCTCAACATTAATGTAATTAAATCTCATATTCAATTTTGAACCTTTCAGTCATGTAAATCGTAATTTATTTCAAAATGTCCCTTGCATAGTTAATTTTATTGAGTAAATGAATTAAGTTCCACGGTAATACCTCAACATTAATGTAATTAAATCTTATATTCGGTTTTGAACCTTTCAGTTTATTTTCATTTGAAAATTTAATTTTAATTAAAATAAATATTAAATCCAATTAAATATTAAGATTGGTTGATGCTACATTTTTTATTTTTTTTGGCATAACAAGTTTCGGTTAAAATAAACACATATTTCTAACATCCACCCCTCTCACTTCGAAACGGATAAAAAATTCTATCTCATTCACATCGAATCAATACAATTGATATAAAAAAAGTATGATACATTATTCGTGTTCCAATCTTACCATTTATAATTTTATGATTCCTAACCATAATATTCATTTTGACTACCTTAATTGGTTGATATATTAATAAAAAATAAAGCTTATTTAATTTTGTAAATTTGTAAATAGAATTAAATATTTATGGGAAGCGGAATTATGTATTTATAAAATTAAAGATATGAAAAGTAAATTTAAGTTAATTTAAAATCAAAATCAAAATCAAAGCATTTCATTTCTTTAAAAAATGTATTTTCAAATATAAAATGTTTTCTAATATGTTATAAAAATAATATATTTGGTCAACACGGCCAATAATTTTTAAAACATTAACTTAATTCTTATTGCGGGCCCAGTGCGTGAAGCCCAAGCTAATACGGTCAGAATCTGGAATTGAAGCCCAAGTTGAAGTGGTAAACGTCAACCTAAGTCACTCTCCACTGGAATGTATAGGATGATCGTAAAGCCCACAGGATCTCAAACTAAGAATCTTTACACCCTCATTCTTAACGTTAACAATAAAGCTCGTCGAAGCTGGATTAGCTAATTTCTTACACTCTTCTATATCTTCACCACTACCATTTCTCTTGTCGCAGTCACAGCCAAAACCCTAAAATCTCTCACACTTTCGTCGGAATACGATTTTGGCTTTTTCCGTGGCAAGATGCCGGCGAAGGATGATGGTTCCGACAAGGAGAAGTGCCTCGATCTCTTTCTCAAGATTGGTTTAGACGAGCGCACAGCTCGAAACACCGTCGCCAACAACAAAGTCACCGCCAATCTCACTTCCGTCATCAACGAGGTATACATAAACAATCCATAGCACAATGATTCTCAATTCAATAATTCCTCTGCAATCAGTCTTTCTAATTTCGGAAGGTTTTCTTTCCTTCATTAGTTACATTAGTTGCATTTGCTCTGTGTTTTATAGGCTGGTGTTACCGATGGATGCAGTAGAACGGTTGGAAATCTTCTTTACACGGTAATATATGTCCTTGCATGCACTTAAGTTTGTGTTACGCTCGTAATTCTGGATGTTTTTATGGTCTGTAAACTGCTATGCTCACTGAAATATGTGATTTCGTAATAAAGAGAAATTGTACGTTTTATTGTGGTTTGTTTTGATGACTGTTGACATGGTTGTTGCCGTTGATTTATGTGGCAGGTTGCGACGAAGTACCCTGCAAATGCCTTGCCTCATCGTCCAACATTACTGGAATACATTGTTTCTTCGAAGGTGTGCATAGTAGATTCTTGGTTGCCGTCTCATGTTCATCGATTGTCAAGCAGAACGACACTAACTGCTTATTTCGTGTTATTATTGCATTCCACTTTTTATTTGTTCTCTTGATTGGTAGTCAACTTTGTTATTAAGTTTTGTGCTGGTAGTTGGTTTAGATGAAGTTTTATGTTTGAGATATTTCCTCTCTCACTAATATTATGTTTGCAGGTCAAAACAACTGCACAGTTAGATGCAGCCTTGTCACTTCTTGCTACTACGGGCTTGGAGAATCTTGATTTGAAAACATTTGAAGAAGCTTGTGGTGTTGGTATGGTAGAAAGAACTTTACCAGTGTAGTCTCGTATAAAGTTGGCCTAAGGGTCTATTTGGATCAGCTTCTTAAAAAGACTTTTAAGAGAGAAAAATAAGAAGATAACAAGGAAATTGACTTCCTCATAAGTTAGATTTAGCTTATGGAGAAGTTTAAAACAAATTTTTGGAGAAGTTATATACAAAATTCTAGAAATTAACTTATGACAAGTGTATCTCTTAATATCTCGCATACTTGAGCAGGCATTGAAGTTTCAACAGAAGATATCAAACAAGCTGTCAGTGAAGTTGTTGAGGAGAATAAGTCTACAATTTTGGAGCTACGTTATCGAACAAATGGTAGTGTTGTGATAGATTTAATAATTCAATTCTGGAAGATTTCATTACTTTGAATTTATAAATTTAAGTGAATTGATATGATTTGACTTTCCAATATATATACTGTAAAGTCTCTCTACAAATTTTAAATTGGAATATACCTTTTCAATTCTTATAGAGAAGTTCATTATGTGGATGATTGGTTGATTTATTCTTACGCAATTAGTTTCCCTTTTATATTGAACTGTCATTCTATTCAGTGCTGAGAACATTTATTTTTTATCTTTGCTAGTGGGTGAGTTGCTTGGGCATGTGCGCAAGAGGCTGCCATGGGGTGACGCCAAAGTTGCGAAGGTGATAGCTATGGAACAAACCTAATTAAATGGGTGTTTGGTTTACTTAATTGATGTTTTTAATACTATTTAGTTGCTTTTCTGTTTTTTATATTGCAGCAACTTGTTGATGCAAAACTATATGAACTACTGGGTGATCGAACAGCAGCAGATGATGAAAAGCCATCTAGAAAGAAGAAGGAGAAACCTGCTAAAGTAGAGGTGCCTGTGTTTCCAGTTGTCTATTTTGGCTTTACTCTTTTTATGACATTACTTATTGCTTCACAATTCTACTTACATGCTTACATAGGATAAAGCACCTGTTGCCACTCCTGAAAAGTCACCTGAAGAAGATATTAATCCATATTCAATATTTCCTAACCCAGTGGAAAATTTCAAGGTATTTTCTCTTATTTAAAATTAAATTGCATTTTACTGTTTTTGTTCGTGCTGTGAACCAAATGAATGAGTCTTTTAGTGTGAATGGAGTCAATTCCAATGCCCTGCTTGCTCGTGGCATGACATATGAGTGTTTCTTATTGAATCTTTCTGGTTGGTATATTGTTCTTGCAAGGCTTTCAACACTGAAGTTCCCTTGGTGCCATAAGTTTGAAGTTCAACTTTGTTCCTTAACTTGCCTCTGCAACATGTCTTGATTATAAATTGATTTCAGGTGCATACTGAGGTGCCTTTTAGTGATGGCAGTATTTTGAGATGTTGTAATACAAGGGCGCTTCTTGACAAACACTTGAAAGCAACAGGTGGAAAAGTTTTGACCCGCTTTCCACCCGAACCAAATGGATATTTGCATATTGGTCATGCAAAAGTATGTAATATTTTTCACATTGTAATCATTACGCTGGTTTTTTTTCCCAGTGATATATGATTATGTTTGTAATAAAAACTTAATTGTTGTTCAGGCTATGTTTATTGATTTTGGGTTGGCAAAAGACAGGGATGGAGGTTGTTATCTGAGGTGTGTATTTTTTTTCAATTTTTCCTTTATTATTGTCTGTTCAGCTGAGTTATCTTCTTTCATCCGAAAGAGATGGACATTGCTCTTGGGACATGTATCATTTAGGGATTATCTGTGGGTGAGTTTTAGCATCTTTAACTGGCCTAGAATATTTTAAGATTGAACTTAAAAATGCTTTAAAACTACCAAATTATGAGTTTGTAACAGTGGCTCTTAATTTTTCTATTAAAAACAGTCTCTCTCTCTCTCTCTCTCTATATATATATATATATATATGTGTGTGTGTGTGTGTGTGTGTGTATGTATGGATATTGCCATCTCCCTTTGATTTTTTTTTCTCTAATATTTTTTCTTGTCATGTGTAACAGTACAGAGCAGTTCTGTACTGTATGAATGCCCATAATTTGCAATCTTTATCTTCTGTTCACTACTCAGGACCTTAGAAGTCCATTGAAATATTTTATTTTTTGCTTAGATTGACTGAAAATAATCCCTTAAATGTCTCCTGATTAGTTCTCTAACATAACTGATTTTTTTTCCAATTTCCATTAGATTGTAGAAAAAAAACTTTTTACTTTTATTTGGATATAAAATATTAAAAGTCTATAGTACTTTTAAGATTATGAAACTTTTAATGCTATTCAATCTAATTTATCTAAAGTTGCATTATTTTGGAGTTTGTAACTGGTTAACTACCTGATGTTTACAGTTTTGAGAAAACATTGGGCATATATACACATGATTAGTAGCACTTCCTCTTATTATAGTACCTAGGTTGGGAGGAAGGGTTTCTAGTTGTAGAAAAGTTTGTGTGACATTATTTTCTGAGAATAAAAAACCAGCTGGGTTTCATATTCTCTCTTTTAGGTAATGCAATGTGCCTACTACAGGTTTGTTGGCCTTCTTTACTAAACTTTTCACGCAACTAATCAGTTATTCTTGGCCCAAATTGGAAATAATAGTACTTCAGTCCAATGTTAAACTGATTGGCTTTGACATGTTGTGCATAACTTGTAAAATATTCTTTTTCTTTGGGATTGATCAGAAACATTCTTAATTTTTAGTTACAATTTTAATCTGTCAAATGGCAATAAACCTGTAAAAAAATAGTAAATTAAAATATTTAGAAAATGACCAAGTTGCCCTTGTGTGAAAACGAAATCATTTTAAAATATAAATTAGAGTTAAGATAAATTCTAAATTTAAATAAAAAATAATTTTAAATTTTTAATAGACAATAGATATTATATTTTGAAACAAGAAATTAAAATAAGTTATTTCATAAAACACCAAAATTTAAATTTGTTTTATTTATTATTTTAATGTTTTTATTTTATTATACTAAAATGCTAAATATTAATTGTATATATATTAGAAAATTATATAGACTATGTTAATATATAATCGAATATATTAGAAAATTATATTAATTATGTGAGTTATGTAGTAGAAAATTATATTAATTATGTGAGTTATGTAGTACACTATAAACGATTATGTGATTTATGTAGTACAACATAAACGATTATGCGAGTTATGTAGTACAATATAATTGATTATAGTGAGTTTATTTATTACAATATGATTGATTATGTGAATTATTTATTACAATATGATCGATTGTGTACAATATAATCACACGGAAGTTTAACACATAAGTTCCTTTTTGTTTCTCATGTGTTTAATAATTATATGCCACTTTTTTCGTTCTTTTTCTTCCTTTCTCTGCTCGCATACTTTCTATTGCTGTGAACAAACTGAGCATTTATGACAAATTCAATATGTTCCTAAAAGTTTTTCATGTTTACTGAATGGCCTGTGAAAACTCCTGTATGTCTTAGTTAGATCTTTGTATTAATTATGCACTTTAAGTTTCTTTGTTCCAAGTTTATGGCTTGTGGCAATTCCAGGTATGATGACACAAATCCTGAAGCAGAAAAGAAAGAGTATATTGATCATATTGAAGAAATTGTCCAGTGGATGGGTTGGAAACCATTCAAGGTACGTTTTTTTTTTTTTTTTTTTTTTTTTTTTTTTTGTCGTGTATTGGCTCATGTGATCTTGGTTATTTAGATGTTTAACAGCTTTGTAATGTTTTCAGATTACTTACACAAGTGATTACTTCCAAGAATTGTATGAATTAGCCGTGGAGCTCATAAAAAAGGGTCATGCGTATGTTGACCATCAGGTTGTTGTCCAAACATCTGAATAGCTTTTTGCTACAACTATTTACCATTTTTGTTAAATGTTTCATTGCTTCTTCTCTTTAGGTGGATTTAAAACATCTAACATGTAATTAACTTGATTTATTTTGAAGCACTAATTCTGATACCTTTGGCAGTTTACAATGAAAATTTCAATTGCATGGAATTATATTTTCAACCCTTATGTTATAAATTTGTGTTTTCATGCTTAAGGAAGACATCTCTTTTTTGTATTCTCTTTCTGATTGTGATGCGTGCATCAACACTATTTTGCACTTATTGTATATTTTAAAATTATTGATTATTGATGTTTTTCATTTATGTTGGAATTCCTTCTTTCCTGTAAATCTTAGCTTTAATTACTTTCAATTCTTAATATCAAAATTTCCTTTGTCTAAATAGCTTAGATTTAGCTAGAAAATTTTAATGATTAAAGGAATTAATTTGATAGTATTTCTCATCATTTTTACACTTTCAATTATTTTCTATTTTAAACAAATTACTTCAATTGTTGCAAAGGATACTTTCTAGTACAGAAGAAAATGTTAACGTGGAATACTATGGAGCATGTGATAATTGCCTCATGTTGTTGAATTAGCACAACAAAAATTAACAGTATTTAATGATGGTTTGGTTGTAGACACCTGATGAGATAAAGGAATATAGGGAGAAGAAAATGAACAGTCCTTGGAGAGACAGACCAATTTCAGAGTCATTGAAGCTCTTTGAGGATATGAAAAATGGCCTTGTAGAAGAAGGAAAAGCTACACTTAGAATGAAGCAAGACATGCAGAGTGATAATTACAATATGTATGACCTTATTGCTTACAGAATTAAGGTAAGTACTTGTCTAGATGATTTTGATGACTCAAATGTATGGGGAGATAATGATCCGATTTCTTGTGATGTGAATGGTTTTGGCCTTTTAGTTTACTCCGCACCCTCACGCCGGAGACAAATGGTGTATTTATCCAAGTTATGACTATGCTCACTGCATTGTTGATTCTCTAGAGAATATCACACATTCAGTAAGTTGTCTTGCACTCAATTTTTTCTTGGTGATGCTACAATTCTCTTGCTAGTAGCCTGGTTTCTCCTTTTTTATTACCCATTTCAACCTTCAACAAGACCGCATTAATCCTAGATGCTTAAATTCTCCTAACATAACGGTGGTCTTTATGAAAACATTCCTTTTTTTATACATGTGATATTTGGATATCCTAATATAATAGTACTTGGGCAGCTAGATTCCTAGGTTCTTCAACACTGTTTTATTCTCTAAATTTTATGATATATAGTCAGTTACATTTTGGAAGATCATTGGGTTGGAGTTACTGTGTTTTAAAATATGGGGTTCTCCTTAAAAAGATTGTAGTTTCATCTTTCATGTATATTCTTATTTGGAAATTTTAATTATCTGTCCTACAAATAGTAGTCTTGTACAGAATGTTCTTTCACTATATCAGTTGGAGCTTTGTGGCTATGACTGTGCCAGGAACTTCTGTAACTAATAGTCAATGCTTTTATGGTTTCATACCTAACTAATAGCATTCAGATTTCATTATGCTATTAATATTAACTCTATTTGTTGTTGTTATATATATATATATATATATATATATATATATATATATATATATATATTTCTAATTCACGAATATCTCATGCAGCTGTGTACACTTGAATTTGAGACACGTCGAGCATCGTATTATTGGTTGTTGCATGCGTTAGGCATTTACCAGCCTTATGTATGGGAATATTCAAGGTTGAATGTCTCTAACACAGTTATGTCAAAGCGTAAGGTGAATCAACAATCTTGCACATTGTAATAATTTGTTGAGTTTTTTATTATGCTTATAATTTGCTATCCCCTAATTACATATTGTTCTTTGTTGAAGCTGAATCGTCTAGTTACAGAGAAGTGGGTTGATGGGTGGGATGATCCTCGTTTGATGACACTAGCTGGTTTGCGGCGTAGAGGCATGACCCCCACTGCAATCAATGCTTTTGTCCGAGGAATTGGAATAACTAGAAGGTATGTTATCAATTTCCAACTACAGTTGGTTGTATAAGAATGCTATTTCCAAGTTATTGGCGTGGAAAAGTACTTGAAACACCACATACTTCAGTTCATGTTTTATACTGAAAATTGTGAATAAAGTTCATTTTAGCTTTCACCATTTCCTATATATCTTGATGTCGGAAGTTGCTTTGATAATGCTTTATTATATTAATCATTTTAATTTACTGTATGTCTTTTCAATCTCTAATTTTTCAATGTAATGGATGAATTTATCTGTTGACAGTTGCAACAAAACATTTTGTGATCCATGTATTTTCCACACTGGAAAACGTTTTTTTTTTTTTTCTGCGTAGTTATAACGGAATAAATTCACTAGATTTGTTAATTCATTATTGCGTATTATTTTTGGATGTCATGTTATAGTTTGTGTTAGTAAAAATTTTTATTTGTTATCTTCATCGGTTTATCTGTGAGAGAAAAGGCATAATGTCATATGACTTAATCCATCTTGTGCTGTGTTCATAAGATTTGTTACCATTAGTGACTTTTCAGTAGGGATGCCAATTGGGGGGTAGGGGTTTGACTATACCCGTTCTTGTCCCCCAAATAAAAATTAACACACATCCTTGTCTCCATCCTCATCGGATATGAAATTTGTGTCCCATACTTGTTGTCATGAAGTAGTCAGTATACTCCTACTTGTACCGTTTCAACTTAAAAGAACACATTTTTTTTTCTTCAATATCAAAGATCAAGAATTTGTAATTGCATAAATCTTAAAATAGAGTACAAATAAAAATTGCATAAATGACAAGTAATTATAAAGAAGAGCAAACGGTTACACATAATTGAATTTTCATGACAACTACAACATGTATTATTTTTTGCAAATGGTGAGACGGAAAATACTTGAGATTTGAGTAAATTTGGTGAATATGGAATGAGTTGAACCATGAAGAGAGAGGATGAAAAATTGTGTAGCGAAATAAGAGTTTTTCAAATGAAATGTAACTAAGAACCAAAGATAAAAGAGATTATAAGTTCTTTAGGTTATCTAATAAAGTAAGGGTTTACTTGATTGAACGTTCAAAATTGATGACATTCTCACATGGCACAAAATAAACAACAAATAAAATATTAAAAAGGAGTGGAAATGATCAAATGTGTCTTAGGAATGATTTATTCAATGGAATTGAGGTTTAACTTTCTTGAGATGCAATACATTGTTTAAACAAAACTGCACAAAGGAAAAAGTGTATAATTGAGAGAGGATGGAAAATTATGTAGCGAAAGAAGAATTCTTCAAATGAAATGAAACAAAAGACCAACAAAGGGAACATACATACCCATTCCATCTATGTACCCGAATTAAAATATTGGGTATTACTCGTACCCATTCAATGCGGGAATTCTTGTCAAGATCGGAATGAGTTTGGACAATACAAGTGTAAATTTATTGTTCCTACCTTTTATTGTGGTTGACTGTTATTACCTTTTTTCTTTTTTGTTGAAATTGTAAGTACTTGTATCCTTTGTAGAGTTTAAAATTTTTTAAAAACTGAACCATTAATACACTTGCGGTTGAAAATACTGCAAGTGTCAAGAAGATACTATGTTCTAAATGCTAAATATATCAGTCTCAAGTTCACGAGAGGAGGGAATATTGCATTGGAATGGTGAGATTGGTATTGCCAGATGCAAAAACAGAAAATAGGGAGTACAGATAACGACATATAATTTAGCAGAGGCGTAACTTCGTGAACATAGGCCTATTTCTACCGATGGAGATAATGAAATATTTGAAGATTACAGAAAGTAGCTCCTGACCACTCAAATCCTATCCTTGTGTCACTTGTATTTTATGACCTAGCCGTATTGGCTTTATTGTGTGTATCTGTACTGCAGGTTTTTTGGGTCAGGTCATCATGTGTCAGGCAGAACAACCCAAAATTAAAATTTCTGCAAGCAGCCACTTTCTCTATATTATACGACCAAAACAAAATACCGATCCTTAACAAACTGAAACATATTTCTTTGAAGAAATAGTTGTCTTTGCGATGCCTTATCCGAATAGTTGATTCACTATTTTGTTCTTTTGCATGGGATTTTTCTATTATTTATTTGTTCGTTAATGTGTGCTTTAGAAAATGCACATTTGACTGTAGCTTACTTTCAAGAACAAGAATCTGCAGACTGTTTTTTCATTTAAAAAAACAGGTATATGAGGGTGGAAGTGCATCATTAATTACAATTATTTTCCTTTTGTTGCTATAGTGATGGCACTTTGATTTCTGTTGAACGCCTTGAGTACCATGTTAGGGAAGAATTAAACAGAACAGCTCCTCGTGCAATGGTTGTCCTTAATCCCCTCAAGGTATATTTGTGTTCTTTCTACCCCGGTATACTGTTCTGATTTAATCAGCTTAAGACTAATTGATTTAATCTTGTAAGGTTGTTATTACTAATCTTGAAGCCAACTCAGCTATTGATGTTGATGCAAAGATATGGCCTGATGCAAAAGCTGATGATGCTTCTGCTTTCTACAAGGTAGTACTTAGCTTGTGAAAACAAATATCTTTGGGCAATGCTCTGGTTTTAGGATGAGGATTCAATATGTTAACTTTGTTGTTAAGCTTTATCATGATATTACGAGTTCATATGATGTTGGTAGGTCTCTGATTTATTTTTTTTTTTTCATCATGTCGGCGATCTTAGATTCCATTTTCCAATGTTGTATATATTGAACATTCGGACTTCCGGATGCAAGATTCGAAAGATTATTATGGTCTAGCTCCTGGGAAATCTGCAATACTCAGGTTAGTTGATGGTACAAATTGATATTGTGGTGAGAATTCAAAGTCCAATGTTCAAAGTTTCATTGTTGGTTGTAGATATGCATTTCCTATAAAGTGCACTGAAGTGATTCTAGCTGATGATAAAGAGACTATTCTTGAAATTCGAGCCGAGTATGATCCTTCAAAGAAGACAAAGCCTAAGGTTTACAAACTTTGCTAATTCTGTTGATTAGAAATAGTCGACAACTGTTGGCGAGATCTGATTGGTGATCTGTGCAATCCTTTTGTTTTTAGGGGGTTCTCCATTGGGTTTCTCAACCTTCTCCTGGAGTTGATCCACTAAAGGTGGAAGTCAGGTTGTTTGAGAGGCTATTCCTATCAGAGGTTTGCTATCCTTTACGTCTGCGTGGTATTTCACACACACACACACATTTATATATATTCTTGTTTGCTAATAATATTTCACTTCTCTCTTTTTGTTTGAATCACTGGAATAGAATCCCGCTGAACTTGACAATTGGCTTGGCGATTTAAACCCTAATTCAAAATTGATAATTCCGGATGCTTACGGTGTGTCCTCTCTGAAGAATGCGAAAGTTGGGGACAATTTCCAATTTGAACGATTAGGTGCTTTACGTTGACTGCTACTCGTTTCTTAGTTCATCTTTGTTTACTTAATATCTGATCCTTCCTTATATATGCTCTTCCAGGTTACTTCGTAGTTGACCGGGACTCAACTCCAGAAAAACTTGTTTTTAATAGGACTGTCACCTTAAAGGACAGCTATAGCAAAGGTGGAAAATAGGGTTCCTCAATATTGATTAGAAGTAACAAAGCACATCCAGGTCTGCGGTTCATACATGTTTAAAGTAGATACTTGTATCTCATAGAATTTTGTGGGGTTAGGGGGTTATGTAAAACATTTACTAGTCACTTAGCCATGTACATTTTCTTAAGGGATCATTTATTAGTTCCTCAGTTATTTAATTATTTTTTGGTTGGTTGATTTTGTAGTTTGGATGTTTTAACTCGGTGAATTAGTGCCAACGTTCTGTTGTTTTCCGTTTAGTTTTGAGTGTAAAATTTGTTTTGAGCAATCATTTCCCTATCTTAAAAATAATTACATTTAAGAAGTCTAGTTTTTGCACTTGTATGCATGTGACATGTGATGGGACAATCTGATTGACAGTATAGTGTATCCAAGTTGAATTAAAATGGCAGTTTAGGTTAACTTCAATAGTTATCTTATACATAACCCTTTTTAGATTGAAGTCAGCTATTAAGCATTCTTCCAATCTCGATGTCGGTCATGGAAATAATTTTAATTTGCATAAACTATTTATAACGCCTTGAGTTAAGCACAAGGAGATGCAAAAATAATTTTTACACTATTACTTCATGAAAAGTACCTAAAATTCAAATGGAGATTGATATTCCACCTAAGCCCCATCTATGATAATAGATAAATTGGTTAACTCACTTGAACCTGTATACTCCCCATCTATGATTATACAGGTGAATTTGTTCATTAATTTCTGATGTGAAGAATTTGTTTCAAATAATGTATAAAATAAACATCATGTTAACCTAAATGTAACATTTTAATTATTTGAATTTCCGATTTTGTGAAGTTCAGGAGGCAAACTTTTATTCTCGGCTTCAATACAAAAGCCATCTGGCTCTTCCTTTTAATACGCTTATTAATGTTAACGTAAATTTGGTTGATTCCATTCATGAAAGTACAGTTTTAAATTCAAACTTTTAGTTTTGATAAACTTTTGGACACAGCTTTTAATGTTTCCGTTTAAAAAGCTCAAGAATTCTACCTCCATCACTGTAAGTAATGTTTAAACTTAGAAAATAAAAGTTTGGGGTCAAATTGTTTGATAATTCTTCCAATAGTTTATAGGTGCAAAATTTGACTATCAGGTGTCAATTTTATATAAAAAAATATTTTATAGGTTTGGTTTTAAAATTTGTTAAATTTTTGTAATCAATTTGAAAACTAGTTTAATTTACAACCGGTTCTTAAAAACAGATTTGATTTTGAAACGATTCTTTAAAGTAATTTATACTTTTAGATTAAGAATCCAATTATTTAAAATTGTTTTATTTAAAAAAGAAAAAGGATTTTGCTCACTCCTAACTCTAATTTTAGTCAGTGGAAGGATGATGTAAACTTCAAATTTTAAAAGGGTGTTTGCCCTGGTTGCATGCATACACACGACCGTGTGTTGAGACACAAGTGGGTGTGGTTGTAACAATCTCAAACGTGTCTTCATGAGAGCAATTGATTTGGTGCGACGTACCTTTCGTTTGTGGGTCTCATGGAAAACATACATTGTTAACCAACTAAAATGTTTATGATATATTTTTTCATGAGTTTTTATGTAGTTGCGTGAATGTGTTAAGTCACTCTATTAATAATGAATTGTAGTATTATAAGACACATAATTTTATTTATTTTATTCTACGATGTATAAATGTATTTATTTTGGTGTTATGAACTTTTAGACGGCTGATTCTTGAAACGTGAAAAATTGACATATATTTTTGAAAATAATCTAATTAAAAGATAATAAAATCAATTTTCTTTGTCTATATATTGTTTAGTTCCATGTTACAAGAGCCGTCATTACATGTGTATATTTTTTATAGTAACATGAATGTGTAAGATTAAAATTACTATTTTATGCGAGTACAAAAGCATTGAGTATTTATTTCTAACATGAAGATACTAATGCATACTATAACACAATTTTCTATCATAACTTTTTGATTGTCACTAGCAATACAAAGCAAGGAATCCTAACATGATGGGACAAAACATGCCCTTCATTGTTTTTTAAGAATGCTTTCCCTCAAATAAAAAAGAAATAGATAGTAAAAGATGGGACAACTTTCACTTTGCCTTCTAACGTTCATTAACTTTCTTTTAAAGACATAATAACAGATTTTTTATTAATTTTCTTTTAAAATCATAATAACACATTTTTTTTTATTAATTTTTAATTATCTATTGTTTGATCCTACGCATTAAGGCGAGCATATACATGAGGTATGAGGATGTTTATGTTCGTCCAACATAACTATGTCATCACCCAAATGTTTTTTAATAAAACTATGATTATCATGACTTGTACATTCGAGGAAAGCCCCTCAGTAATTAAACAATATGCAAAAATGTCGTGTTGATTGCATTTATCGTTTGCGTAACATCAGACATTGCAACAAATGGAACTACCGAAAGTGTTGCAGCATATAAAAATAACATCCACAGCAACCATATATAAATAAATTGTTTCATGGATTTCTGGTTACTGTGATGTTTAATGGGACAACGCATTTGATACAGACTTAATAAGAGATCTCATTAAAACAAGTAGTTGTAAGCAATCAACATTCTTAAAATAATATAAAGGTCTTACTCAAAACTATCATAAAATATAAATTTTCTAAATCAATAGTACGACAAGCATTCTTAATTGGTAGTCCTAGAAACAAGCTTCAGTAAAAAGGCAAGATTTGAAAAGTGCCATATGATACAGTGAGTCCATAATAAATTTGTACATTATAAATTATATTACCTGAAACTTCATATTAGTTTAAGAATTTATTTTTCTTGTTAAGATATATTTGAGGAATTTTAACCATAAAAGGGAAATGAATATTACTGTTACATTGTATTCCATTATTCCAAATTTCATTGCCAGCAAAATCAATCAACCAACCGAAAGTTATTCTCCTACACTATCACTAGGGGCATCTTTAATAGTATATATACCATCACCTACAGAATCTAATGTATTGCATTATGTTTCTATTCAGAAAATTCAATGTTAATATGCATCAGTAGTACTTCCCTCGACCATGATTTCCCATCACGAATCAGTCACCAATTTGAAAACCTTAGACTTTAAATCTGCTTATTGCATATTCTTAATACGCTACGCTACTAATTCAAATAACAATCTTAAGCCAATTGACATATATTATCTTTAGTTTAAGTGTGTCTCAAATACACTACTATAAGTTTGCACTAATACTAGTACATTGTTATTTATAAAAGTACAAAATCCAAACCACTTGCTCACACTTCACATATATTCCGGAGATTGATTTCAATATTTAGCTTGTGCTAAAATGGCCTTATGGTTGCACTCAGATTTGATTTTTGAACTATTCTGTACTACTCTCTAGTTGGGTCAGAATCCTTATCCTCTTTGTCACCTCCAGTGAGTCTCGAGCATAAAGGTTCAGCTACACCAGCTTCCATACTAAAAACGGATGCAGGAATGTTATTAGCATTGCAATTTTCTTCATTCACAGATGAAAAGTTATTCTTATAGGGAAATAAAGGGTGACTCGGTGTGATTCCCTTATATGGGATTCATCCCCATACCCCAAATGGTGAAAATGTTCACTAGTCCACAATTCTCAATCTTTCACTTTCACTAAGCAAAATTAGTGTTTGTTTTGTTAGGAATGCAAAGTCTCACGAAGAAAACAGAATCTTGAAAAATAAAGAGAATTATATATGAATTACATATGTCGAGAAAATAATGAAATGGATGAGAGGTTAGTGGGGTTTTGTACTTATTGGCTGCGATAACCAATGAAAGCACACAAGATTTCTCTTTGTAAAGGAAAGTAAAAGGGTCTGAGTCTCATTCTCCCAATTATGGAGTTTGGTCTAGTCACGCTTTCATTTGATAGTGAGAGCTTGATTTGATTGAAAGTAAGGGAGAATGAGTATTATTTATCTATATCCATCTACCAATCTAATCTCTGCCTTTCAAAGGTTCCAATTCTCATGAATAATTAGTACCAACATCAGAGCACATGCCTTGGTGCCACCTTTTCTTCCCTCTCCAAAACACTTCATTTCTTCATTTCTTATCTCACTCATCCATCTTCCTACGCCACCTTATCCACCTCACTCACACATATACTATCGCATATGCTGCAACCACAATATTTATCAATCAAAAACAAAACTATCATACCATTTAATGTTACTAATACGTTTTTATTGTGACTCACAATAAAAATCATTGTTCTTGAGATAAAACAAAAAAAGGGTCGATAATGATGCTGTAGACTTAACAACTGGCTCCAAAATTAGCACGTCTGAGAAAGAACCATGCACAAGCAAGGGAGACAGTTGGCAACTTTATTACAATTGAGACTACATGCTGAAAGTTTGAACAGTAGGGCAATTTTTCTTTGAACAAAATTGTATAATCAAGATTTTGAAGTTGGATAGAATTAGTTAAACGGTGGGTTCATGGTTGCATGAATGAAATGTTTGTTTTGGCATTTGTTTTTGACCTTGAGAGGAAGACTTTGAAAAGCGCACAGTGAATTTGAGCAATAGCTGTGTGATTTGAGGGATGTTTCTTTTCCTGATTCGTAGAACAGAGAGAAAAAGAATTGAAGGTAGCAGACAAGAACTTTAAAAGCAGTCTTTTTCTGTGGTTGAACGTAGAAACCGGTGTAGTCACGCCCTCTCTCTCTGGCTCCATTATAATCTTGTTTAATTGCCAAAGTGTAGTTTCTTCATGTGTGTTGCTTTCAATTTCAAATCATACCAAAGAAACACCCTTATTATTATTATTATTATTATTACTATCAAATTGTCACAATCACACATCACACATCATGCGCATGCACTGAGATTTCTGTGTAAGACCGAAAAGAGATTCATGGGTGTAATGTAACAGATTTCTTGTGTTTAGTTGTGAATTGGTGGCACCCCAGCCGCTAATTTAGCAAAGGATAAGGATTTGGTTTAAATTACTGTTTCAAGGTCGTAGGTAGAATTGAATCCGACTAAGCTTTCTTCCGTCAAACTCAATAACATTTCTCTATCTTTTTTTAATATTATTAAATAAATTATTGCACGTGCCTTTCCATATACTCAAAGACAAACACAACACGTGTCTCTCAATCATTACTGCCCGCTTCCTGTTCTACTGTTACCAACTAATTCTTTCACGATATTAAGACTCTTTGTAGTTCAATATTTATTAACTATTTTTCCGAAAATACTCTTAGTTAATTGTCATCTTTTACTAAAATAATTAATAAACAATTAAGAGTTTTAGACTTTTAAGAGTAAGGTGAAGGGAGTATACATCAACATCTTTTATTAATTTGAGATTTTAATTCGTTATAAAATTTAAATCACCCGATAGACTCAAATCTTGTTAAAACGTTTATAATGAGAATGGCTTAGTTATGTTGTGATATAAATTATTTATTAATGAAATATTATTTTCTTTATCACGTGTGATTTTAAATAGCTCAAAATTGAAAACGTTACTTATATAAACATTTGTTATAAGATTTTAAAATTTGGTGTGACTTGTGTAGGTCTATTTAAAGAGCTAAGTGAATTTTTATAAGTAAAAGTTTGATATGCTTTTAGTTCTGAAAGTTTTTATTATGAATTCTTTTATTTTGTGAATTAGGATATTTATTTAATTTATCTATACTAGCAGATATATATCATATTATATAATATGTATTCACAAAACTATATGTAAGGTATATTATAGACCATTGGATAAGTTCTCAAAATTACTATATATACATATATAGTATATACAATATCAAAACACTAAGAAAATTCTCTTAGGTCTACCTGGATCCACATGCAATATCATTTATTTTTATATTTAATATTATCGCAGTAGATTAGATGTATACACACAATGATGAACTATAATTTAAAAAAAAAATCATCATACAACAGAATATAATATATATATATATATATATATATATATATATATATATTATATATATTTCACATCACACTTTCATCAGAACTAAAAAAAATACAATTGAATTACTTTAAAATTAAGAGTACAATAATCATTAATTGCAATTCAATAAAATAGTGGAAATTTTCATTGAATGCCTTATAGAAGACTCCTTATATAACATCTCCTTGCAGGAAAGATTGAGGGAGAAAAAATATTGAGAATATCTTGAAATTAAGAATGGTTAATTTAAAATTAAGAATATAATAAATATTAATTACAATTCCATAAAATAGTGGAATTTTTCACTTAATGTTTTATAGAAGATTCATGTTATAGTATCTCCTTACTAGAAGTATCTCCTTACTAGAAAGATAGGAGGGAGGAAAAAACATCTGAGATATCTTAAACACAATAATATATAAAATATAAGTTATACATATAAAAAAAATTAATGTCACATTTAATCCAAAACTTTAAACAAGAAGTTTGTGATTTTTTTTATTTATATATTGCTCAACTTTTTTATTTCTATTTGTATCAAGTCTTTTAGCTCAACTTATATGTCATTGGACAACTTTATTTAATGTCAATTAGTTTTAAGTCACAATTTAACATTTATTATAAAAAACCTCCTTAAACATCTCATCCTTGTATAAAAGATAATACTAATTAGGACAGCATATATTACATATTCTTATATTTAAGCAATATTACTTGTTAAAAAAATTCTAATAAAACAAAAAATGAAAAAGTCAACTGAAAATTACCTAATTTATTAATTAAAAAGTACTTTTTAAGATAAAAATTAGGAATACCAGAAATAAAGTATATTTATTATAATTTTAAGTTTTTATATTTTTAATATTTGGAATATGAAGACAGAAATACTAAAAGGAGAGAAAACACTAAAAAAAAAGAAAAATACATAATATATACATTAATAGTATAAATATTTTGTATATTGTAGTTTTATTTGGAATAATGTTATACAATCAATTTTTTGGTTCTTTATAATTATAATTTTAAAATTCATATTTATTATATTTTTTTATTAGTGATGCATTGAAACTTAAACTAAAATATAAAAGTCAATCTTTTTTAAAATTTATTCACTTAAACTTTTCTATAAAGCCACATGCACATGTTTCGCTTTTTCATATATGAAAATTAAGATGTTTATTTTAAAAAAAAAAAATTATATCAGTGTCTTCTTTTAGAGTAAAAAAGAAAATAACAAAGTAGATCAAATCAATAACCAATCTCTTAAATTTTAATTATTGTTCAAGTACTTACCTCCTTTTTTCTCTGTACACGTACGAAAATGAAAAGTCATGTGTCCTTTTGTAACACTTCTAAAAATGTAGTTAGGAATACAAATCAAATCAATTTAAAAAATTACCAAGCTTTTAAAAAGTAGTTTAATATTATTATCATATTATAAGTAGGATAGTTTTGAAGCAAATCATAATTGGTACCCTTAAAATTAACTTGTACATTTCATTTAAGAAAATAAAGCTCTTTTTCTTGTTTCTTAAGATAGAGACAAGTAAAAGTGTCTTGAAATTTTCGCACTTTACACCTTATGATTCAACTATTTATTTTATGTAAAGAGAGAAATTAATTATATTATCGATTGCATGAACGAAAAAAACTAAATAAATAACTATCTCGTGTTATGAAAATAATATTAACCACAAATTTAAACCTATATAAGTGTTATATATATATATATATATATATATATATATATATATATATATATATATATATATATATATATATATATAT
>Ga0209700_103396_pt1 | contig 30619 bp, 11 predicted proteins | sample SiratroredBW_FD_187528 | JGI IMG/M metagenome (GOLD analysis project Ga0209700, IMG submission 187528) | Root nodule microbial communities of legume samples collected from California, USA - Siratro red BW (SPAdes) (version 2) | ecosystem: Host-associated > Plants > Roots > Nodule | place: USA...
TCATAAAAAGTATCTAATGATTTATGAATTCAATACATCCTGTTTAGTAGAAAGACGTATATTCCTTGCTAATTATCAGACAATTACTTATTCACAAACCTTGTGGGGGGCTAATAGTTTTCATTTTATTGTGTGGGCCTATTTATGTTGTTGGATTCCATGGACCGCGTTTTGAACCAAAAATTGAAGAAATTCACAAGCCTTGAAGTTATTTGTTTTGAAGAAAAAAACAAAAAAGTGGTTGTGATATAAAATATCAATTTTGAAGGGCGTGACATACTATATCCCATTTATACTATATCCCATTTGTTTTTAAGGTAGATAAAAGGCTTTTTTTCTTGCATCTCCGTTAGACGTGGAAAAAGTTCATGTAATATATTCCTAGATGATATAATTTAAAATATTTTTTTTTAAATTTAAAAATATATTTTGAATTACATAATCAGAAAATGTTTTCTAAATTGTATAATGCAAAATTCTAATTATACTTTTGAAGTATATAATCAAAATATATTTTTAAATATAAAAACACATTTTAAATTACATAATCTAAAATTATATTGTAGATTACATAATCTATAAATAATAATTATATTTTCAAATTAAGTATCTTGGAGATAGCTTGCTCATTTCATCGAAAGTTACAATTATAATTTTGGATTGTATTATCCAAAACTATTCTAATGTGGTCCATTGTTCAGTGTGGGTTGTACCATGTGAAATGTTTCAATGAACTTGGCACTCAATTCGGAAACAACTCCAAAAAGAGTATCACCTCCACCGTTGTTCAAACTCTTCCTTAAATTGAATGACGTCGATGAAGAACAACAATGGATGTTTTGCAGGTTGAATGAATTATAAACCATAAATAGCAAAACGGACATTTTAAAAAGAAGGTCCAGAAAGAAAATTCCTAGATAGAATTTATTTCAATTAAATAAATTTTAAATTATTAAATAACATACGTTTCTAAATTAATTTTAATAATGTGTTTTATATTAAAACATGTATTACAGTAAAAGAAAACTATTTGAAACCGTATGAATTTGAGCACATTTTGTGTCTCCTATTATAGCATATGAATTTTTTCTTGTAAACTTTTTTAACTCTAATTTAAGGTTTCTCAAATTAATTACTTTATAAAATTCTATGCTGCCTCATTCTTTTTTATCTTAAATTTCACTTATTCATGACTTTCAAATTAGTTTAACACAGTGCATTATACACACACATATATTTATTAAAAAAATCATTTATATCTTTCAAAATCTATATTAATAAAAAGTACTCGTTATAAAGACATCTATTGAAAGATTATGCTCAAGTTAGCCAGCAAAATAATTCAGGTATCATTTGAAGGGGAAAAAAAATTACCTGTAACAATAAAATGAATTAGTTGTAACTTGTAAGAGTAACCAGTGTATGCTCAGATTAAAGTTGGAAAAGTTCAAAAGTTTCTGTGTTCAAAAGTAAAAAGAAGTTCTTCATTTGGTATGTTGGAGTTACTTATTGTACTTTGAAATCTATAAAATTAGTTTTGAAACTCTAATAGGTAGATTTTGTAGAAGTTTGAAATGGGGTTTGATAATGGCAACCTTACTCTCAGAATCTGTGGTCGATGTTAAGAGTTTAAGAGTGTTATCCCACAAAGAGGTTTTGAATTTTCCTTACACAAACAATTTGTGACAACTCTCACAAACTCGTCATCAACCCTTTTTTAATTCGACCACATCATAGCAAAATGTATAGTTTCTTTGTCCTATCTGCATGCCTAGTAAATACTGTGTTTATTGATGTAGATAAATAAAATTTAAGATAACACTTATATATTATAAATTTACTTAATTTTTAATGAGTGTGAATTTTTTAACAATGACTTCTAAATTTAAGTCATGATTATATCAATACGATGAATACATAATTATGCTTTGTATGTAGTTAATCAATTAAATTTAGGTCCTTCGTATTAGTATTAGTATGACAAATAAAATCATATTTGTTATAATTATCTAAATTTTCTTTGTTATAACTTTTCTTTTTTATAAACAAAATATTGCATAAATACTTAGATAAATATGGTTATTAGAGTTGGGTATTGCATCTTAAACGAGCTTCTTCAATTTTAATCAATCGAATCTCTCGCAAAAACCACTATCACCAACAAAAATATAATTAAAACAATTTTAATATACTTCAAACACATTTTTTAAGCATTTTTTTAAAATTAAACTAAATTTAAATACAAAATATATTAAACATTAAATTACATAATAAAATGTACAATATTTTAAAAAATAAGACACAATAACATCACATCTAAACCTAAACTGAAACGAATGGAAGTTAAAATTATCGATAGATGAAAAAACAAAGGAGAGTGAGATGACTTCAAAGATTTGAAACAAAATATGGAGATGGTACGTAAATGCATTCAAATAGAATAAAGAATCTCATATTGAACTTTTCCTTAATGAAATACTGAAAATCTGATATGATAAATTATAATACCTAACTTTTTTTTACATTAGATGTGCGAGTTACCCCAAACTCCTTCAGTAAAACCTATTTAAAAATTTACATTTTTAAACTTCAAAATACAAACTCACGGCCAAGAGAAGTTGTTAGTATTATTTTTTGCCCAAATACCTAAATTCTTATTTCATTTTTCTGTATTCCTCATTTCACCAATCTTCCTTAGCCCAAGAAGAAACCACCACAATAAATTCCAACAATTGCCATCATCACAGCATTTTCCCTCTCACAAGAAACAATTACATGCAAAAATAGGACCACACACACAGTATCCAACACTTTGCGTTTAGTTTAGCTAAAACTAATCATTAAGATTGATTTGAAAAATTACTTATTTGATCACATTTTTTCTCCATTGAAACGAAAACTGAAAGTGTTGATACATAGTAAACAGGATTATCTGTCAACAAAATTATGTAGTGAAAGAGACCTTAGACTGCAGAATAGTCACATCTTTAGCAGCAGTTCCTTGTGGTCGTCATAACGTGTTGTGAAATGTGAAGTGTGACAGCAGTGTGGGACCTTGCACTTTTACCTTTTAGTCCCTCCCATGCACCATAAAAGGCCAACCATCTTAGAGTCTCAGCACACAACACAGCACTTTGAACTCAGAAAAGATGAAGAAGGTGGTTTTTCTTGCAATTGTGGTGGTGGCAGTGGTGGTGATGGAGGTGGCTCCAAAGGCTGAGGGTGTGACTTGTAGCCCTGTGGAGCTGAGCCCTTGTTTGGGGGCAATAACTTCCTCATCTCCACCATCAAGCACCTGCTGCCAGAAGGTGAGGGAGCAAAGGCCATGCCTCTGTGGTTACCTCCAAAATCCAAGTCTGAGAAACTATGTCAACTCTCCTGGTTCCAGAAGGGTTGCTAGCTCTTGTGGGGTTCCCTTCCCCACTTGTTAGACACCTTCATGCATCATCTCAGCTTCATGTGCTATACTATATAATAGTATGGTATATTACCATGCAAGATAATGTAATAAACCCTCTGTTAGAGGATGTTCCAGAGGGCATGTTATTATGAACAGATTATATGTATGAATGAGATGATGAAGTTAATGGAATAAATTTGGTGTGTATTTGGGTTCTTGATCCCCTCATTTTACCTTTTTTTATTCACACACACTGTTTTTGGTCAAGAATTGAGTGGGTGGTTGTGCTGATTCATGAATGTTCTTGAGAGGTCCACTTTGAAAAGGTCTCCTAACATTTTAGGACTTTGGAGTCAACTAGTCAAGGTAGCTACAAAAGATGAACTACTTATCATTTCAGTTGACAAGTTTATTTTTCTTTACATTTACATTTTCTGAAAATCTAAGAACATAAGACCATTAAGCAAGAATTAGAACCAAAGTTACTATTATGACTAAACTTTTATTTTGTTGTGAAACTGAATGCAGAGTGTTCTGCCTCTTAAATCACAAGTCTATGTGGAGTTATATTTCTTTTATGAGAATTTTTTGTGATTGGGATAATTTTATTTGGTTCTTTTCCATTTTCGGATTAAAAACTTTTACACTAAAGGTAGTTGACATTGAGCTTAAAAAAACAGAGCTAATTTCATGTTTTGTGTGTTCTTTGTATAATTCTCAGAACAAGTCTATTTTTAGTCCCTTTTTTCAATGTCTTGATGCTTTCCATCTGTTTTGACTTCAGTAAATCTTTTAGTTAACAGATTCTCCGATGTTTTTTTATCTTTTATTAAGTTTATTTTGGAAATTCTCTTATTATATTTATTAGGCTTGTCCCTCTTACTTTTTCCATTTGGATAATTTGGAGGAGGAAAAATTATTCTAGATTCCAGCTATATCAGAATATGAGATAATTTTTCTAATAAAACAATAAATAATGATATTATTGATTTTTTTTTATTTTTTTTAAGGACTGCTGGAAAAGCTTTTCATCTTTTATGTCTTGATATCTGATTTTTTATTTTCATCTTTTTTTCAATGTCCTGATGCCTTATCCTTCTGATTTTGGCTTTAGCAAATTTTCCAGTTAACAGTTTTGTTCTCTAATGTTCTTTTATCTTTTATTAAATCTTCTGAAAGTCTTCTTATTAAATTCATTTGGCTTGCCATTTTTATTTTTTTTGTTTGGATGATTTGGAGGAGGAGAAATTATTTCAAGTTCTAACAGGATACTAACATTCATATGACCATTGATTCTATACAAAATTATATCAGAATGTCAGGTAATTCCTCTAACAGATCAATGAATAATGATATTAATGACTTTATGGTTTGAATTTTTTTGGTTTAAGTACTAGATTTGGAAAAACTTTTCATCTAATTCAGGTGGTCTGAGACTTCCCTTTGGCTGATTAAGTTAACGGATAATGCTACTGGAGATCACCTGGTCTTGCTACCTATGTTGATATCTTTAGAGGAATCATGAGAGAGTTTGTTGGTGATTTTTCTTCTTTATTAGAAGTTTAATATTCTCTTTTATCTGTGCATATAATAGACGCTATCTTGACAGTAAAGCACGCTAAAATGTCAGTTATAGATGTTTATGGACATTTATTTCTGAAGAATGCTAAAATGTCAGTTATAGACGTTTATAGACGTTTATTTCTGAAGAATGCTTCTATTTTAAGCTTTTACCTTCAGCTTGTTTCTTGATCTATAGAAGAAGATGAAATAAGTTTTTATCATTTTATAAAGAAATTTATTTCAAAGTTTATCATATTTTTAAGAAAACTAATCAATTATTGTGTTGATAAACTTACTTCTATACTTCTATAGGACTTAACAAGAGATTTAACTTCTCTTGATATGATGTTTACTATCTATTATTATTTTAGATTCTTTTCATATACTTTTATTTATTTATTTTCGTTTTGGAATTAAAAAATAATTTTTTTTATCAGACCTCAAATAGGTTACAGATATCGTTAAACACTTTTTAAGGATAATATAAGAGTTTTGCAATAACCAAATAAAAAGAAATTCAAATAAAAAGTACTTTTGTATTTTTTAAATTTTGTATGATAATAAAAAAAATTATCAGAATATTTCTTTTTCTACTTTCACCCAATTCAATCAATAATTTGACATAAATTAATGAAAAAAATAAACAAAAATATTGAGTGTACGTTGACACAATTTTCTTTATATGTAATTTTACTATGACAATAAAATGAAAGAATTTCTGTGTAGGATAAAATTAACTTATGTGTATATTAAATTTATTTAATTTGTATGTCTTCTTTTCAGATACAAAAATTGATACAAATTCAACTTCAATTAACACAAACAGTTATTTTACATGAGATGGGTACCAAAAACTAAAAATTTGGGACAAAAAAATATCATACTGATTAATGTTTAATTTGGGAGAGCTTTTATGAATTATTTATGAAACATGTTAATATGACACCAACTCGGTTAGCTTCGCATTTTTGGACAAGATCCTTGCTGGTACAAACTGGGCTGAGGCCCACAAAAAGATTCCATGCCTGAATAAATAAAGGCTTTTCTTCCTGCACCCCATAATCTTTAACTGGACTTTCATAGTGACTTATGAATTATCGATTCTGGAATTTTTTTGAAATAAATTGTTTAAAGTTTTTAAAACATTATCTATGAAATAGAATTTTTATAAATAAATTTCTAAAACAGAATTTTCGAAATATGATTTTTGAAACAAGTATTTTAAAACACATTAAATACATTTTGAAATGATATTTTTAAAATAAAATTTTTAGAACAAACTTTTCAAATATATATATCTGAAAATAAATTTTTTAAAACGAGCATTTTAGACTATATGAAATGAGTTTTGAAATAAGTTTCTCATAATATTTTAGAACAAACTTTTCAAAACATATATAACAGCTTCTGAAATGTTCTTTTCATTAGAAAGATTTGTTTCTTCTTCTTTCTCTCAAACAATGCAGTAGAGAACAAAATCATAGCGACGATGGCATAGACGATAATGACAAAGAGTGCAGTTTTCAATAATGGGAGTCCAAAGAGAAAAGGTCGAAAATAAAGAAGAACGCCAGCAACAAACTGGATCGGAAGAAATAGTTGTGAAAAAAGAAATTCATTTTAATGAAATAAAAATACCCTGGCAGTATTTATTTAGCGTATAGCTTGAGTGGTTAATTAATAAAACATTCTAGAAATTTATATAGTAACCACACTATGAAATGATATTTTAACAAAACAAAATATTAAAAGTAAGAAAGTTGATTAAAATGAAGTGTAACGATAGTTTGATACGTGTTGAACATGCATGCATTGGGTTGTCTTTTTGTCTTGGGAAAGTTGAAACCTTCCCCAAGTAAAACTCAATCTCCAACAACACTCACAGGTTCTGCATTATTTGCAGTATTGTATGGCATGCACCACACCCTGTCACCTTCAACCTTCCCCACATAACACCCTCACCTTTCTCTTTAACCAACACATCTTCATATTCATATCCCTCTCTTCATCAACCTCAAAGGTCATCACTGCACAAATCTTATAACAAAGGTTATCACTGCTACACAAATAATGGAGTGTGGAAAGTCAACATCAATTAAAATCAAAATAACACAACTGTTACAAATAATGAGTTTGTGTTAAAAAGTTATTGTTTTTTTAAGTAATTTTTATATGAAAATATATATATTTATTTTGTTACATTTATACTTTTTAAAAAAATAAGATTATCCAAATATATTAAAAATCATAATAAATAATTATTTTTATTAAAAGGAGTGTTTTCTAAAATTACTTTAAGAAAACACCTCCAATGCATAATGGAAAAAGACATTTTAAACAAGATTTGAAGAATATCAAAGAAATCTAATCGTCATTTAAAATATAGTAGATAACTTAGTTTTTCTTATCTAAGTCATTATATATGACTTGGTGAACTTAAATAAATGTAGAAGGGTTGACAAAGTGAGAATTTTCGATTGAAATTGTCAATCAAGTTAAATCAAGAAGAGAAAATCGGACTCTAAGAATCTCAACTCCAGATTGAAGTTATATTTTTATGTTTTTCTAGAATAAAATTACCAAGAAATCTACAAATGAAGAAGAATTTGGGAGGAGAGGATGAGAAAGTAAGGGAAGAAAAAAAAAATAAAACAACACATTTGAAGGCTAATTAATTTCTCTACAATATTCTTCTATATTATTATTATTATTATTATTATTATTATTATTATTATTATTATTATTATTATTATTTTCACATCTCAACTCTTCACTTAAGTTCAAAGTCAAACTAATATCCTATAACCAATTAATTCATTTTAATATCTATATTCTCATTTTACTCACTATCTTCAGGATATCTTTAATAATTCAGGGTTTTATTTAAAATTTTGAGTCTTAGTTTATTGTCATCTAATAGAAAATCTTATAAAATTTCTCTACCTTTTCAGATCCTCTTAGACATAATAAACCAATGCATTTATTTGTAAACAATTATTGATATAGTCTGATTAAGTAAAACCAACTAATACTTGAAAAAAAAACAAAAAAAAGCTTTTATACTCAAATCAAATAGGATCTGTGTTTTTCTTTTTTTCAATATTACATCACTTGTTCAACTATTTTTTTCATATCACAGGAGACAAAGTAATAATAAAGTTTAATGGAGTGTTTAGAGTTGTGAAAGAAGCATAACATTCATAAGCATAACAATACCCTTTCATGCAAATGCAAATAAGATACCCACCCCAGATGGATACCCTCCAAATCCAAACTTAATGAAGATACCATCTCTTCTGGGAAATGTTTCCTGCATTAATATCATGGTCTGCTACCTTCACCATATTATCCTCCTTTCCACATCACAAAATTAATTCAGAATACAATTTTATATCAAATTCTCATCCCAAATACAGAAGTTTTCTTCCATCACACTTCTCTTCCACCGTTACAACGAAAAACAGGAGCCTTGGACATAAATATTCAAACATAACCTTTTTCAACACAAGTCATACTAAACCACCTTTATGTTGTAAGGGAAACATTTTCAACTTGCATACACAAAATTACTCCATCAAATAAATTATTGGTCTTTGCGTATAATTAAATGAAGTTTGGAATAATGGAGTTCTCTTTTTGTAATTAACCTTCACCAGTTTTAGCCAAAGCTTGGTTGAAAATGAAGAGCCAAAGTTGCCATAATTTGGCGCATAAATATATGAGTGATTTGGTGGACAGTGACATGGGAAGTGGCGAAAGATGATGATGCATTAATTAGTGGCTGTAGTGCATTTCCAATGTATGGCCAACATTGTTTAACAGTAATTAATTGTAAACATTATATTAAAAAGTAAAATAAATTGTGAATTGTTCATAAAATTATTATCTTACATGTGAAACACTTGTGTTGGAGATGAGAAAACACGTTGAGGTGGAGTAGTAGAAGAAGCAAGTTAACTTGATTCTTTCTGCCTCTTCCTTAGAGTGTCACCTTCTCTCAAATCAGTGTATCTTAATTTCCTCTTCTTACTCTTCACGGAATGAAGGGAAGTACCTAGCAGCAAATGTTCAAGAATTTTAAACCTAACTCATGTGACTCATATGATCAATATATACTAAATTATAATTTAATTATATGTCTAGTTAATGTAAAATTTTCAATACATTTTTCCATATTAAATTAAAACATCTAAAATGCGACACTATAAACTAATAGATAATATAATAAATTTAACAAATTTGACTAAAATAACTTTTCAGTATTTCTAAGAGGAAATACATCAAATAATATTTGATCACCCATTTTCAATTCTGAATTAGTAGTTCTATAGTCTATTAACTAACAATTGCATTCATGGACAATTATTTAACTAAGATAACTTTAAAGTTGAAATAAATAAATAAAAACCATAACTTTACAACTCTATAGCTAAAAACAAATAAGATAAAGAAAAAAAAAATGGAACACTAGTTATACTAATCTTCAACATAGATAACGATCGTCGCCAATAAATTCAAATAAAGAAAATTATAAATACTAATTATAGGAATTCTTTTTCTTTAGGGTGATGAAGTTCTAAGTGGGTTTTATAATTATTATAAAAGGCATGCATGTGTAGTGAGGGATTCATGCTTGCTGAGGCAGATTGCAGGTAGGGTTAATTAAGCACTTAATTGGAGAAATAACTTGCAACAATAAATGTTGACTTTGAGAGTTAACAATGAAAGTCAAGTGTAAATTGTTGTTTATACATATACATATTTCCCAAAGGAAGAATATATAGTTAGTGGAACTAAAGTCTTTTATTGTCCAAAGCAAAAGAATTGACCCACTTCATGAAACACAACTTTCAACAACTTTCACATTGATTACTCCATTGACTCTAAGTAATCCACTACGTAAGCTTTAAGTTTTTGTACAATCTGTTTAAGACTTTTTTTTTATTTATTAAGAGAATTGGTAAAACAAACTAATCACATCTATTTATATTTCCTATAATAATAATATCACATTATTATTTTTACACATGATATAATAAAATGGGATTATTTTTTCTCATAATAGTATAATTCCTATAAATATTGTTCAAAATGGTAAAAAAATTTATTACTAAGATGGATAAATCATAATAGTAATATGACACTATTTCATTATGAAAAAATGAAAAAATAGTGTTAGTTGGATACAATTTCATTTGAGCAAAGAAGAAATCAGACAATAACGATTTATGTGTTAATATCCTGATTACAAATAATTATTTCTTAAAAATAATTAATTATAATTAATTATTTTAATTTTTTTAGAAAAAAAAATATAAACACAAAGAAACCATAATACATAAAATTTCACATATTAAAATATTAATAGATAGTGTCATGTACATTTAATTTCACTTAAGGGATTAATTATATTCAATTTCACTTAAGGGATTAATTATCCTCTGAGCTGATCACAATTTAAAAAAACCAATAAAATGAGATACATTGTGTTTTCATAGGTTCATACTCCTTTTTCATGGAAAAAGGCGGTGAAATGTTTTAAAGATATAACAATTACAGCATTTAAATAGTTTTAACAAATCTTTAGATCACGATGTGTTGTCATCCTTGACTCAACACAGTCTTGAAGGATGGATACATTAAAATGTAGAATATTTGTACTATAATATTACATTATTGAAGATAAAGAAGCACATGATAAAAAAAAATATTTCTTATACCATGGTTCAATGAATATGCTCCAGCATCTAAATTTTTTTAAACCATTCTCATCTCAAAGTTTTAGTAGTTGTTAAGAAAAAAGCGCACATATTCATAAAAAAAAAATAAAAAATGTATGGTAGTCTCACGTGTTTAAATATTTATTTTCTCTAGTTTATCTCTTGTTTTGTCTCATTAAAAGGGATAGTTCATTGACTCACTAAGTTCATTTTTTTAAGAATATATATCTTTTAAATATAAATATTATTTAAAAATTAGTTAATTGATACCTCTAATTAAATAAAAATAAATAAAATCTTACCTTTACACCTTAAATTACTGAATTACAATTAATAATTTAAACTTATTTATAAATAACAATAATTTAAATTACAAAAATGTTTTGTATTTACATTTCAATGTAATACAAAAATATATTTTTACTATTTTAATAAATAAATTTTAATACTTTTCACATATATAATATAAAAAAAAAGACTACAAAAAAGTCAGCAGATCAACTCGTTAAATCCAATTTGTTTTATCATCCCTACTAATAAATACATAAGAATAATTAAAATTGAACATTTTTTTATTATATATTGTTTTATGCATTCAAAAGTTATTATTCATTTTCATCTACATTACTTTTATATATCTTTATTTTAAAATAATATCTAATCAAAATGTAAAAACTGTTTATTTATTATTTGGAAGTTACCATACAAACATATCAAATTAAAACTAAATGAAAAATAAATTTGACACATTATGAATTTAATTAAGAAACTTTATATTACATTTTTCATCATATAAAAAAAATTGATTAACTTAATTAAAGTGCAAAATACTAGTTATAACAATTAGGTCATGTTAGTTACTTGATCCAAGATACCTTAACAGGGGAAGCAGTGAGACATTTCTTTACCACTTTCACGTGTTTTTATTAAAAAAAAAAAATAAAATTGATCCATTTTTTTTTCAACGTGGCTCATATAAAATTCATAATCATGAAGAATTATATAATAATTTTAATTTATGTAAAAATATTTGAATTTCACTCCTATAAATAGAAGCATGGCCACTATCCCTGCAATGCATTAAGATTTGAGATTTGTTCTGAATATTATAGCTTAGCGTGTGATTAGTCCCACATCGCTCATTATGTCTTCCGAACTCTCTGTCATACTCCCTCGTGTTCTCATCGTTTCCCGGCGAACACTTCGCAAGAACAAGTTCGTGGATTTCGTCGGTAACTAACTAACTAACTAACTTCCAGTTCATTATTCAGCAAATTACCAGCATTTGGATCATCATTGTAACCATTGCTATTTTCTATTCTTCAGGGGAATACCACCTAGATCTCATAGTGAGCTATGGCGCAGTACCTGTGATCGTGCCTCGCGTTTCGGGGGTCCACACCTTGCTAACGAGCTTCGAGCCAGTCCACGGCGTTCTTCTCTGCGAAGGAGAAGACATCGAGCCTTGTTGGTACCAGCAAAACGACCATGGTTCTGCTCTCTCCCCAGAGGAGTTGGAAGAAATCAGAAAGCTTCATGCCAGTGATACTTCCATTGACAAAGAGAAAGACTCCATCGAGTTGAGCCTTGCCAAATTCTGTCTCGAGAGGAACATTCCCTATCTGGGTATCTGCAGGGGCTCCCAGGTTCTCAATGTTGCATGTGGGGGTACCCTTTACCAGGACATTGGGAAAGAGCTTTCAAAAGGGTGTGCGGAGAGTGATAGGGTGATGCACATAAACTACGATGATTATGATGGGCACAGGCATGGTGTGAAGCTTGTAGAGGGCACCCCATTGTGGAACTGGTTTCATGAGGAAGGAAAAGAAGGGGAAGAAGAAAGGGAGATTTTGGTTAATAGTTACCACCATCAAGGGGTTAAGAGGTTAGCACAACGTTTTGTCCCTATGGCCTTTGCTGCTGATGGTTTGATTGAAGGGTTTTATGACCCTGATGCTTATAACCCTAAAGATGGGAAATTTATCATGGGATTGCAATTTCACCCTGAACGTATGAGAAAGCCTAATTCGGATGAATTTGATTACCCTGGCTGCCCCTTCGCCTATAAGGTTCCTTTTCTTTCTGCTTTTAGTTAATTTAATGATATACATTGATTACAGATTTGTCTAATAATGCACTGTTATTACATGCAGGAATTTGTGAAGGCTGTAATTGCTTACCAGAAGAAGCTGAACAGTTTAACATCTGTGCCAAAGCCTGTGAAACTCAACAAGGAAATGGAGAACAAGAGGAAAATTATAGTGCGTAGCTTTTCACTTGCCAAAAACCTATACACCATGGGCCGTGGGAATTGCTCCTCTAAAGATTCTGAACTTGATGTTGGAGCAGAATTTTTGGAGGTACAATACAAAATTGCACACCTTTTTTAATTTCAGTTAAATGCTCTCAGTTTTTTTCTTCTCATTTTGAATCTTTACAATAGTAGACCAATTTAGTTATTCTCTCAATGAACCATGCTGACAGTGTTAGTCTTGGATGATGGTGTAAATGTTCATGTGATGTCTTTTACAATCTGTTACGTATTGTTAAGCTGATCTATTTCTTTATCAGTAAATTGATAGAAGATGAACTTAGTCAGAATCCAAAGTGGAAGTTTCCCTTTTGAGTTGTTTGATTAAGAATGAAAGTGCGTTTGAAATTGCAGTCAAACACGGTGTTAAGTGTGCAGCAAGAGAATCGGTTGAAGCAAATGGGAGCAACAGTGAGGAATGCAGGGTCATATGTGGAGAGAATGAAGCTGAATGAGGGAAGAGAGAAAATGGCCAAAAATGTAATGGGAAAGATGTCAGTGGACCAACTTTCTGACCTCCTCACTTTCTACCGCACCATGGCACAGATTTGCTCTCAAGTTTTGGAAAGAAAGCTGCATGACGTTGTCAATGACTTCACTTCTTGACTAATCCTTGTTTCCTCTTCCCATGCAATATTATACTTTTTCTTTTTGGTATCTTTTAGCATGTGACTCACATGAATCTCGCCTTCTGTGCTGCCTCCTTCATTCCCTCTGTGCATATTTCAACTTTTGCCTTAATTTCCTCTTCGTATCTCTCTGCTTTTGATTATAATTCTCGTTTACTTTTAAGTTTCTGCTCTTGTAAGAAAATGAAACAGTCTTTATTATGGTTGAAATTAAAATCACAACTCTCCCCAACTAAAAGGAGATTTGCGAATGGACTAATGTCCATACTTCATTCAGTAACATCCACTCACAATGATGTAGCCGCGTCATTTTAGCGAGTGATTAACTTACTAAAGCAATGAAATTAAAGTATAAGATTTCGGTGGACATAAAGGTGGAAAAGTCTTTATAATGTCTAAAAGTAGATTATTTGCTTGTTTAGTTTATAGTAATTGACAAGAAAAAGCAAATTCATTTAGTGGAGTGAACAATTATTTCTGAATCTCCATAAATTTTTTGAGGAGAGTTGAAAAGATTACAAAGATAATGTGTTATTATTTTGTTACAAGTAATATTGTTTCAGCTATAGGTTTATTCTATTTAAAGCATATTCTGACTGATAAATTGGTCTTACATGGTCTATTCACAAGTATATCCCAAGTATGTTTATTATTATGACAATATCCATCTTTACTTTTTCATATATATTAAAATAATGATCTCATTATAACTATACAAAATTGACAAAAGCACAAGTTGATTTGGAAAAAATAATTAGGATAAAAGTTAAACTATATATTTGGCCAACATTGAATTGTTGCACTTCTATATCAGTGTTTTTGTTTTTGCATTTAACACCCAAATATCTATTGATTAAAAGATTGATAATTTCAACCGTTTTTATAGTGGGAAGAAGAGGAACACCACTCTTACCACACTTCATTTGCACATCTAGAAATATTACTAACAACAAACAATATAGTTTGGAATATTGAAAACATCATTGCTCAATTCTTTGATATTGTTGTTACAAAGTTGAAGTTTCTTGTATAAAAACTTAGGTAAACACAACTATATATACTATATAATATTATTTGTTCCAAATTTTTATTACTTTAAAATTTTGAATAATTAAAAAATATTATTTATTTAAATTTTTATTTAAAATATTTTAAATAGTTTAAAATTTTAAATAATTTAAAAATTTTATTCTTTTCAAATTTTTATCTATACAAGATTTTGAATAATTTAGAAATATTATTTATTTCAGATTTTTATTTAAGTAAGATTTTGAATAATTTAATATCTATATTTATTTAGAATTTTGAATAATTTAATAATGTTATTTATTTTATATTTTATATTTTATATTTTTATTTACTTAAGATTTTCACTAATTTAATAATCTTATTTATTTAAAACTTTTATTTAAGTAAGATTATGAATAATTTATTTATTTTAAATTTTACATAATATAGGAATGTTATTTATTTTAAAATTTTATTTAAGTAAGAATTTAAATAATTTAACACTTTTAATTGTTTAAGATTTTAAATAATTTAGGAATGTTATTTATTTCGTATTTTTATTGATTTAGAATTTTGACTAATTTAATAGTTTTATTTATTTATTTTGAATAATTTAAAACTTTTATTTATTTAAGATTTTTGAATAATTTAAAAATATTATTTATTTTATATTTTTATTTATTTATAATTTTGAATAATTTAGGAATTTTATTTATTTTATATTTTTATTTAAGTAAGAATATGAAAATTTTAAGATTTTAATTTATTTTAGATTTTTATTTGTTTGGAATTTTAAATAAGTTATGAATGTTATTTGTTTGATATTTTTATTTACTTGAAACTTTGAATAATTTAAAAATGTTATTTATTTCATATTTTTACTTAGGTAGAATTTTGAATAATTTATAATTATTTAGAATTCTGAATAATTTAGAAATATTATTTATGAAATTTACAAGTTCGTTTAAATTTGTATATAATTATTTTTTGTTCTTTCCTAAATTGTAATTTGAAAAAAAAAATTGCATGCATCCCCAATATACGAAAGTTCAAATTTTTTTATTGAACTCACTTGACGTGGAAATAATTTTAAAGAAAACAAATATCATATATGTCTAATTAATCACATTTCATTTAAAATTAATTTTAACTACAATTGATTTTTTTAATTTTTTTCTAAATTAAAAAAATTAATCAATGATACCCAATAAATTAATTATATTTTATTTTAAATTATCTTTAATCATAAGTGTAAATTTATAATCTTACAATTATCTCTTAAAAAAATTTAAAATATCAATTATATTTATCATATCACTCAAAAACTTTTATAAATTTTTTTTTATTTTATTACTATAAATAATACACTTTAAATCATTTATAAGAGATTTTTCACATCGGTTCCCTATGTAAAAAGGTGCATATTGCATTTTATACAAGTTCCAAAAGTTATATAAAATGTACAAATATTACATCCGGTTTAAATACTATCTGATTTAAAAAAGCATATAAAGGATAAAAAACAAAAACAAACAAATGTACCAGTGTTAGTTAAGTTTGTAAGTGAAGGATTTATTACATTAGTTGTAAGTTGAAATCAATGTAGTATCTTTTATTGATTCATTCATTTTGAAAGTTAAAAGAAGACACATATTACATCACTTCTTTTTTGTAACCAATGTAATATATAACTTTTTACATATATTAATATAACAATTCATGTAATATGTATTTTTTTAAAAAATATTTTTTAATTTTATTATAAAATATAAAATTAAATAATTTATCATTTATTTTTCTATTATGATTAATTAGTTAAAAAAAATCTATAAAATATTTTATTTTATTCTCTTTGTATTGATTTTTTTAAGAAAATTTAATTCAATTATTTTATATTTAATTTTAATCAACTAATAATTAAAAATATTAATAACTCTTAAAAAACAACACAATTGAAGTAACCGTAAAAAGCAAAATATAAAATAAATAAATAAATAACACAATTGATATAATCATTAAAAAATATAAAATAAAACAAATAAAAGAAAAATAAAAAAGAGTGTTGTTTAAAGAATTAAAGAATAAAAAATATTATTTGAGGAATTAAAGAATAAAGAGTGTTATTGAGAAAAATAAGTAAAATAATGTTATTTAGGTAAAAAATCTAAAAGAGTTACGTATTAGTTTTGTCTGTATGTAATTTAGATCTATTTTTTAGTGATTGAAATTAATTACAAGAGATGTTTCATAACTGTCCGGGATCCAAGTGACTATCTTCCACCTAAAAATGAAAATAAACTAAAATTATAAGTAGATGTCAGAAAAGAGATGATTTGCAAATCTATATTAACGTCTATAGTAACATCCATTAGATTTGTAATTACTCACAATGAATGTAGTATCTTCATCAAAAAGTATTTGAGTTTATATTTTCTTGAGTGATTAAGAAGGGATGAAATTAAAGATGTATTTGAGTTTATATTTTCTTGAGTGATTAAGAAGGGATGAAATTAAAGTATAAGATTTCAATGTACACTAGATATGGAAAAGACTTTGTGATTAAAAAAAATATAAGATTTGTTTGTTTAATTTATAGTAATTGATAAATTAATTCACTAGAGTGAAGAATTATTATTAAATCTAAATAAATTTCAAGGAGAGATGAGAAGGTTACACAAATCAAATATTATTATTTTGTTGTACAAACAATTTTCTTTCAACATTAGGTGTACTTCATGGAAAGCAATATGAAATCCCATTAATGTTCTTACATGGTCTAGTGGCAACTATATCCCAAGAACACATATTATGATGACAATATCCATATCTGAGACTAGACATATATATCAAAATGATGATCTCCTTTCAACCATACAAAATGACAAAAGAACAAAATGATCGGCAAAAAATAATTAGGATAAAAGCAAAAGATATATTTTTCGCCAACATTGAGTTGCTGCAACCCCATATCATGGTGTTTGTCTTTACACCGAACAACCAAAGATCTATCAGTCAAACAATAGGTAATTTCAACTGTTACTTTGGTAGGAAAAATAGGAGTATCAATCACATTCATTATATCACTCACAACATTCTATATGAGTTCCAAAATTGTTGTAAAATATACAAATATTACATATGATATAAATACTAACCAATTTAAAAGAACAATTAAAAAAGCAAAACAAAAACAAAAGTATGTATCCATGTTAGTCAAAGTTTGTAAGAGACTTATTACATCAGTTGTAACTTATTATTATTATTATTGATATTACTGCTATTATTATTAATTATAGAAATCATAATCACAATAACAATAATGAGAATATATATATATATATATAAAAGAGTTGACTTTTTTTACCTAAATAACACTCTTTTACTTTTTATTTTCCTTAATATCACTCTTTATTCTTTAATTTATCAAATAATACTCTTTATTCTTTAATTTATCAAATAACACTTCTTTATTTTTCTTTATTTTGTTTTTTGTACGTTTATATCAATTGTGTTATTTATTATTTATTTTTTATTTTGTTTTTTACGGTTATTTTAATTGTGTTATTTTTTTAAGAGTTATTAAAAATTTTAATTATTAATTGATTAAAATTAAATAAAAAATAATATAAAAATAATTGAATTCAATTTTCTTAAAATATTAACACAAAGAGAACATATCCCAACATTGCTAGAGCATCCACTTCTCATCTTTGATTATGTTTCGTTTTACAAAAATTTAATTTAATTTTTGCTATTAATTATTTATATAATTTTTAACAAAATAAAAATGTAATTTTTAATTTCAATAACAGTTTTATAATTTATTATAATTTTTTTCTTCTTATTTCAATTTTAATACAAAATACAATTACAAAATTTTATCTTTATAAAAAATCAATTACGTCTTTATTGAAAATCAAATTTTATCTTTATAAAAAATTAAATGATATCTTTATCAAATATCAAATGATATCTTTGTAAAAAAAATAAAGGATATATTTATCAAATATCTTTAATATAATTTATTATGGCAAATTTAAATTTAGTATAAAATATAAAATAAAATAATGTATCATTTATTTTTCTATTATGATTAATTAGTTAAAAAAATCTATAAAATATTTTATTTTATTATCTTTGTATTAATTTTTTTAAGAAAATTTAATTCAATTATTTTTATATTATTTTTTATTTAATTTTAATCAACTAATAATTAAATTTTTTAATAACTCTTAAAAAAACAACACAATTGAAGTATCCGTAAAAAGAAAAATATGAATAAATAAAAAAAAATAACATAATTGATATAACCATACAAAAAATATATAAACAAAATAAATAAATAAAATAGAAAAGAGTGTTATTTGAGGAATTAAAGAATAAAGAATGTTATTTGAGTAATTAAAGAATAAAGAGTATTATTGACAGAAATAAAAAGTAAAAGAATGTTATTTAAGTAAAAAAGTCACTGTCTGTCACCAAAAAGTGAAAATAAACTAAGATGGAAAATATATGATTTGTTTGTTTAATTTATAGTAATGGCTGAAAGAAAGTAAATTAATTTAGTAGAGTGAACAACTATTGTTGAATCTCCATAAATTTTAAGGAGAGATGAGAATGTTACATATATCAAATGTTATTATTTTGTTGTACAAACAATCTTCTTTCAGCTTTAGGTGTATTCCATGAAAAGCAATCTCGAATTTCGCTATTGCTCTTACATGGTCCAGTAGCAACGATATCCCAAGCACACTTATCATGATGACAATATCCATCTCGAGACTGGACATATATGTCAAAATGATGATCTCCTTCCAACCATACAAAATGACAAAAGAATAAAATGGTCGACAAAAAATAATTAGGATAAAAGCTAAAGATATATTTTCCGCCAACATTGAGTTGCTGTAACCCCAGATCATGGTGCTTATCTTTACACCGAATAGCCAAAGATCTATCAGTCAAACGATTGGTAATACTTTGGTAGGAAGAATAGGAGCACCATTCACACTACACTTCAATTGCACACCAAAAAATATTGTTACCAACCAACAAACTACTGTTGTAGTGTTGAAGATTGAAACCATTATTACTCTCAATTGTTCAAAATGTTACTATAAAGTTTGAGTTCTTTTATGCAACTCAATAAACACACCTATATATATTGATTACACATATATGTATGCCACTTTGACTAATTTAATAATTTTATTTATTTCAATTTTTTATTTAGTAATATTTTGAATAATTTAACATTTTTAATTATTTAAGATTTTGACTAGTTTAAATAAATAAAAATATTAAATTATTTATGCTATTTATTAAATAATTTAATGCGATTTATTGAATAATTTAATGCTATTTATTGAATAATTTAATGTTTTTTATTGAATAATTTTAAATAAATAAAAAATTTAAATTATTTAATGTTATTTATTGAATAATTTAATGCTATTTATTGAATAATTTAATGCTATTTCTTGAATAATTTTAAATTATATATAAACTCGGGTAAACATACCAATATAAACTACATTTTATTATTTATTTCAGATTTTTATTTATTTAGATTTTGAATAATTTAAAAATGTTATTTATTTAAATTTTTTATTTAAGTAAAATTTTGAATAATTTAAAAATTTTATTTATATAAGATTTTCAATAATTTAGAAATGCTATTTATTTTTAAAAAATTATTTAACAATTTGAATAATTTAGAAATGTTGTTTATTTTAATTTTTTTATTTCAGCAATATTTTAAATAATATAATATTTTTATTTATTTATAATTATGAATAATTGAGGAATGTTTTTTATTTATATTTTTATTTACTTAGGATTTTTACTATTTTAATAATATTATTTATTTCAAATTTTTATTTAGTAATATTTTTAATTACTTAAGTCTTTGACTGATATAATAATGTTAGTTAATAAATAATTTAGGAATGCTATTTATTCCCCATTTCTATATAAGTAAAATTTTTAATAATTTAAGATTTTTGTTTATTTAGAATTTTGAATATTTTAGATATATTATTTATTTGAGATCTTTTATTTTTTTAAGATTTTGAATGATTTAATTTGTTAATTTATTTATTTATTTAAATTTTTGACTAATTTAAGAATATTATTTATTCTGAATTTTTATTTACATAAAATTTTGACTAATTTAACAATCTTATTTATTTCAAAATTTTATTTAAGTAATATTTTGAATATTTTTATTTAGAATATTTAAATAATTTAGGAATTTTCTTTATTTAATATTTTGACTAATTTAATAATATTTTATTTATTTAAGATTTAGAAAAATTTAGGAATACTATTATTTCATATTTCTATATAAGTAAGATTTTGATAATTTAAAGTTTTTACTTATTTATAATTTTTGAATAATTTAGAAATGTTATTTGTTTTAGGTTCTTATTTATTCAATTTGAATAATTTGATATATTTATTTATTTAAAATCTTCACTAATTTAGGAATATTATTTATTTCAGGTTTTTATTTACATAATTTAACAATCTTTTTTATTTTAAAGTTTTAATTTAAGTAATATTTTGAATATTTTAGTATTTTTATCTAGAATATTTAAATAATTTAGGACTTTTATTTATTTTAAAATTTTATTTATTTATTTAAAGTTTTATTTATTTAAGATTTAGAAAAATTTAGAATTATTATTTATTTCATATTTCTATATAATTAAGATTTGAATAATTTAAAATTTTTATTTATTTCAATTTAAATTTTAGTGAGTGATTAAGCTATGAAATTAAAGTAATAGATTTAGATGGACACGAGATGGAAAGAAATTTATGATGGTAAAAGTATTATTTTTTTGGTTAAGCTTATAGTAAATAATAACAAAAAAACAAATTCATTCACTATAATGAACAATTATTCTTGAATCTCCATAATTTTATAAGAGAGTTAAAAATGTTACAGAGATAAAGTGCTATTATTTTGTCGTAGAAGCAATCTTGTTCCTACTACGCCTTTGCATTTATTTATTCCATTGAAAGCACTTTCGACCTGTCGTAAGGATCCTACATGGTCCAGTGGGGAGTATTTCCCAAGAACACACATTCTGATCACATTGTCCATCTCTATCCTCGACATATATGTCAAAATAATGATCTTCTTCCAACCATGTAAAATTACAAAAGTACAAGGTGATTCGAAAAAAGAAATTAGGAGAAAAGGTAAAACTATATTTTTCGCCAACATTAAGTTGATGCACCCCGAGATCATTCTTCTTGTCTTTACACTTCACAGCCAAATATCTATCAGTCAAACGATTTGTAATTTCAACTGTCACTTTGTGGGGAAGAAGAGCAGCACCACTCATACCATACTTTAATTGCACACCAAGAAATATTGTTAAAAACAAACAAACTCCAGCTCTAGTATTCAAGATTGAAACCATCATCACTATCAATTGTTCAAACTGTTATTATTAAGTTTGAGTTCTTTTATACAAACTCAGGTAAAAAGGCCTATATATATTGCTTACATATATATTATGAATTTTTAAAATTTATAAATTATACTTATTTTACATTTTTATTTATTTAAGATTTTAAATAATTTAAGAATATTATTTATTTTAGATTTTTATTTACTTAGGATTCTAATTTAATAATCTTGTTTATTTCAAAATTTTATTTAGTAATATTTTGAATAATTTAATATTTTGAATTATTTAAGATTTTGACTAATTTAATAATGATATTTATTAAATAATTTACGAATTCTATTTATTCCACATTTCTATATAGTAAGATTTTAAATATTTTCATATTTTTTTTAGAATATTTAAAGAACGGTTCTAAATTATTATTCAAAATGTTATTTAAATAAAATTTTAAATAAATAAGATTATTAAGTTGGTCAAAATCTTAAATAAATAAAAAATTGAAATAAAGAACGTTTCTAAATTATTGTTCAAAACGTGACTTAAATAAAATTTTAAATAAAGAACGTTTCTAAATTATTTAAATATTTTAAATAAAAATATTAAATTATTTAAAATGTTATGTAAATAAAATTTTAAAATATATAAGATTGTTAAAAAATATATTTGGTCAATATTGAGTTTTTGTATTTTGATATTGGTATTTTTTGTCTTTGCACTTAACATCTAAATAACTATTACCCAAATAACTATTGGTTAAACATTGATAATTTCATCGGTTTTTATAGGAGGGAAGAAGAGGAACACCACTCTCACCACACTTTGTTTGTACACCTAAAAATATTGCTAACAACAAACAATATAGTTTCGAATATTGAAAACGTCATTGCTCAATTATTTGATATTGTTGTTATAAAGTTAAAATATCTTGTATAAAAACTTAGGTAAACACACCTATATATACTATATAATATTATTTATTCCAAACTTTTTATTATTTTAAAATTTTGAATAATTTAAAAATATTATTTATTTAAATTTTTATTTAAAATAATTTAAATAGTTTAAAATTTTTATTTATTTAAATTTTTATTTAAGTAAGAATTTAAATAATTTAACACTTTTAATTGTTTAAGATTTTAAATAATTTAGGAATTTTATTTATTTCGTATTTTTATTTATTTATAATTTTGACTAATTTAATAGTTTTATTTATTTATTTTGAATAATTTAAAACTTTTATTTATTTAAGATTTTTGAATAATTTAAAAATGTTATTTATTTTATATTTTTATTTATTTATAATTTTGAATAATTTAGGAATTTTATTTATTTTATATTTTTATTTAAGTAAGAATATGAAAAGTTTAAGATTTTAATTTATTTTAGATTTTTATTTGTTTGGAATTTTAAATAAGTTATGAACGTTATTTGTTTGATATTTTTATTTACTTGAAACTTTGAATAATTTAAAAAAGTTATTTATTTCATATTTTTACTTAGGTAGAATTTTGAATAATTTATAATTATTTAGAATTCTGAATAATTTAGAAATATTATTTATGAAATTTACAAGTTCGTTTAAATTTGTATATAATTATTTTTTTATTCTTTCCTAAATTGTAATTTGAAAAAAAAAAATTTGCATGCATCCCCAATGTACGAAAGTTCAAATTTTTTTTATTGAACTCACTTGACGTGGAAATAATTTTAAAGAAAACAAATATCATATATGTCTAATTAATCACATTTCATTTAAAATTAATTTTAACTACAATTGATTTTTTTTTAATTTTTTTCTAGATTAAAAAAATTAATCAATGATACCCAATAAATTAATTATATTTTATTTTAAATTATCTTTAATCATAAGTGTAAATTTATAATCTTACAATTATCTTTTAAAAAAATTTAAAATATCAATTATATCTATCATATCACTCAAAAACTTTTATAATTTTTCTTTTATTTTATTATTATAAATAATACACTCTAAATCATTTATAAGAGATTTTTGACATCCGTTCCTTGTGTAAAAAGGTGCATATTGCATTTTATATAAGTTCCAAAAGTTATATAAAATATACAAATATTACATCCGGTTTAAATACTATCCGATTTAAAAGAGCATATAAAGGATAAAAAAGCAAAAACAAAAAAATGTAGTAGTGTTAGTTAAGTTTGTAAATGAGGACTTATTATATTAGTTATAAGTTGGAATCAATGTAGTATGTAGTATCTCTTATTGATTCATCCATTTTGAGAGTTAAAAGAAGACACATATTACATCACTTCTTTTTTTAACCAATGTAATGTATAAATTTTTACATATATTAATATAACAATTCATGTAATATGTATTTTTTAAAAAATATTTTTTAATTTTATTATAAAATATAAAATTAAATAATTTATCATTTATTTTTCTATTATGATTAATTAGTTAAAAAAATCTATAAAATATTTTATTTTATTCTCTTTGTATTGATTTTTTTAAGAAAATTTAATTCAATTATTTTATATTTAATTTTAATCAACTAATAATTAAAAATTTTAATAACTCTTAAAAAACAACACAATTAAAGTAACTGTAAAAAGCAAAATATAAAATAAATAAATAAATAACACAATTGATATAATCATAAAAAAAAATATAAAAGAAAACAAATAAAAGAAAAATAGAAAAGAGTGTTGTTTGAAGAATTAAAGAATAAAAAATATTATTTGAGGAATAAAACAATAAAGAGTGTTATTGAGAAAAATAAGAAGTAAAATAATGTTATTTATGTAAAAAAAGATCTAAAAGAGTTACGTACTAGTTTTGTCTGTATGTAATTTAGATCTATTTTTAGTGATTGAAATTAATTACAAGAGATGTTTCATAACTGTCCTGAATCCAAGTGACTATCTTCTACCTAGAAATGGAAATAAACTAAAATCATAAGTAGATGTCACTATTGAAAAGAGATGATTTACAGATCTATATTAACGTCCATGGTTCCATTCTATAGTAAGTAACATCCATTAGATTTGTAGTTACTCACAATGAATGTAGCATCTTTATCAAGAAGTATTTGAGTTTATATTTTCTTGAGTGATTAAGAAGGGATGAAATTAAAGTATAAGATTTAGATGTACACTAGATATGGAAAAGACTTTATGATTAAAAAAATATAAGATTTGTTTGTTTAATTTATTGTAATTGATAAATTAATTCACTGGAATGAACAATTATTATTAAATCTCTATAAATTTTAAAGAAAGATGAGAATGTTACATAGATCAAATATTATTATTTTTTTGTACAAACAATTTTCTTTCAACGTTAGGTGTACTCCATGTAAAGCAATATCGAATCTCATTAATGTTCTTACATAGTCCAATGACAACTATATCCCAAGAACACATATTATGATGACAGTACCCATCTCCAGACTGGACATATACATCAAAATGTTGATCTCCTTTCAACCATACAAAATGACAAAAGAACAAAATGGTCCGCAAAAAAATAATTAGGATAAAAGCAAAAGATATACTTTTCGCCAACATTGAGTTACTGCAACCCCAGATCATGGTGCTTGTCTTTACACCGAACAACCAAAGATCTATCAGTCAAACGATAGGTAATTTCAACTGGTACTTTGGTAGGAAAAATAGGACTACCAACCACATTCATTATATCACTCACAATATTCTATATGAGTTCCAAAACTATTGTAAAATATACAAATATTACATATGATATAAATACTAACCAATTTAAAAGAAAAATTAAAAAAGCAAAACAAAAACAAAAGTGTACATCCATGTTAGTCAAGTTTGTAAGAGACTTATTACATCCATGTAACTTATTATTATTATTATTATTATTATTATTGATATTACTGTTATTATTATTAACTATAGAAATCATAATCACAATAACAATAATAAGAATATAATATATATATATATATATATAAAGAGTTGACTTTTTTTACCTAAATAATACTCTTTTACTTTTTATTTTCCTTACTAACACTCTTTATTCTTTAATTTATCAAATAACACTCTTCTTTATTTTTTTTTATTTTTTGTTTTTTGTACGTTTATATCAATTGTGTTATTTTTTATTTATTTTATATATTTTTTTACGGTTACTTCAATTGTGTTATTTTTTTAAGAGTTATTAAAAATTTTAATTATTAATTGATTAAAATTAAATAAAAAATAATATAAAAATAATTGAATTCAATTTTCTTAAAAAAATTAACACAAAGAGAACATGTCCCAACATTGCTAGAGCATCCACTTCTCGTCACTGATTATTTTTCGTTTTACACAAATTTTATTTTATTTTTGCTATTAATTATTTATATCATTTTTAACAAAATAAAAATGTAATTTTTAATTCAAATAACAGTTTTATAATTTATTATAATTTTTTTCTTCTTATTTCAATTTTAATACAAAATACAATTACAAAATTTTATCTCTATAAAAAATCAATTACGTGTTTATTGATAATCAAATTTTATCTTTATAAAAAATAAATGATATTTTTATCAAATATCAAATGATATCTTTATAAAAAAATCAAAGGATATCTTTATCAAATATCTTTAATATAATTTATTATGGCAAATTTAAATTTATTATAAAATATAAAATAAAATAATTTATCATTTATTTTTCTATTATGATTAATTAGTTAAAAAATCTATAAAATATTTTATTTTATTCTCTTTGTATTAATTATTTTAAGAAAATTTAATTCAATTATTTTTATATTATTTTTTATTTTATTTTAATCAACTAGTAATTAAAATTTTTAATAACTCTTAAAAAAACAACACAATTGAAGTATCATTAAAAAGAAAAATATAAATAAATAAAAAAAATAACATAATTGATATAATCATACAAAAAATATATATATAAAAATAAATAAAAGAAATATAGAAAAGAGTGTTATTTGAGAAATTAAAAAAAATAAAGAATGCTATTTGAGTAATTAAAGAATGAAAAGTCACTATCTTCCACCTAGAAATGGAAATAAACTAAGATGGAAAATATATGATTTGTTTGTTTAATTTATAGTAATGGCTGAACGAAAGTAAATTAATTTAGTAGAGTGAACAACTATTATTGAAATCTCCATAAATTAAGGAGAGATGAGAAGGTTATACATATCAAATGTTATTATTTTGTTGTACAAACAATCTTCTTTCAGCATTAGGTGTATTCCATGGAAAGCAATCTCGAATTTCGCTATTGCTCTTACATGGTCCAGTAGCAACGATATCCCAAGCACACTTATCATGATGACAATATCCATCTCGAGACTGGACATATATGTCAAAATGATGATCTCCTTCCAACCATACAAAATGACAAAAGAATAAAATGGTCGGCAAAAAATAATTAGGATAAAAGCTAAAGATATATTTTCCACCAACATTGAGTTGTTGCAACCCCACATCATGGTGCTTGTCTTTACACCGAATAGCCAAAGATCTATCAGTCAAACGATTGATAATTTCAACTGTTACTTTGGTAGGAAGAATAGGACTACCATTCACACCACACTTTAATTGCACATCAAAAAATATTGTTAACAACAAACAAACTAAACAAACTACTGTAGTGTTAAAGATTGAAATCATTATTGCTCTCAATTGTTCAAACTATTACTATAAAGTTTGAGTTGCTTCAATAAACACACCTATATATATTGATTACACCTATATGTACGTATGCCACTTTAACTAATTTAATAATTTTATTTATTTCAATTTTTTATTTAATAATATTTTGAATAATTTAATTTTTTAATTCTTTAAGATTTTGACTAATTTAAATAAATAAAAATATTAAATTATTTAATGTTATTTATGAAATAATTTAATGCTATTTATTAAACAATTTAATGTTATTTATTGAGTAATTTAATGCTATTTAATGAATAATTTTAAATTAATAAAAATATTAAATTATTTAATGTTATTTATTAAAATAATTTAATGTTATTTATTGAACAATTTAATGCTATTTATTTAATAATATTTTGTCTAATTTAAATAAATAACAATATTAAATTTTTTAATGCCATTTATTAAATAATTTAATTCTATTTATTGAATAATTTAATGCTATTTATTGAATAATTGTAAATAAATAAAAATATTAAATTATTTAATGATATTTATTAAAATAATTTAATGCTATTTATTAAATAATTTAATGCTATTTAATAATATTTTGAATAATTTAATATATTTAATTATTTAAGATTTTTCTAATTTAAATAAATAAAAATATTAAATTATTTAATGCTATTTATTGAATAATTTTAAATAAATATAAATATTAAATTATTTAATGATATTTAGTAAATATCTTAGTAAGTAAGATTTTGATTAATTTTGTTTATTCTATATTTAAATAATTTTAAAAAAATTATTTAAAATTTTGAATAACTTAAAATATTATTTACTTATGGTTGTAATGAAACTAATTTAATGACCAATTTCATAAATTCAAACTAATTTAATGATTAATTTAATTAAAACCAATTTAGTGACCAATTTCATTATAACTAATTTAGTGACCAAATATACAAATATTAAAAAATAGCCATTATATTGGTCTTTAAATAATGATAATATTATACTTTTCAATAATTGAGTTTAGGATATTATATTTTTTTCTTGTTAAAATAATTAGAATAGTAAAGTAAAATTACCTTTTAATTTGATAGGAGAAATAAAAAATATTTGGATTTCCAAATATATGTAATATCAAAATGATACACTATTACATCCTATGACAATACAATATTAATAAGAAATTTCGATTTTAAAACACCAATGATTTAATTTATTTATTTTGTTTTAGTAATGTTGTTTTTTTCTTTTTTAATTGAACCATGTACTTTTTCTTCTCGTGTCATATAGCATACATATTAGTCTTTACTATAACCTCCTGATACACAAAATTGTTGTACAATTATTATAAAAATGGAAAATTATAATAATGGAAAGTTGTTAAGTGAGGGGACCTAGTATAAATGGAAGGATATGTTGTTCATTCTTATTAACTCAGAAAAAGTTAATGAAGTAGCTAAATAAACACGTGTTATTCATCTTGAAAATTAATTGGAATAAACTTATAATCATAAGTTAAATGCAGCTAAATTATATTCATATTTATATATTTATAAGACAATATTCATAGTCATTATGTTGCTACTGAAAATTAAGGCGTTGCGTAGGCACATGCATGATGATTATTTAACAATGTGGTCAAAGGTATATCTGCAACAATTAGATATGGTGGATAAGAGAATATAAACTACATGTAAGTTAACACTCAATACGTGAATTATCACTTTGACGAGACAACTTTAATTCCAGGAACAATCTAAGTCCAATCCATCATTTGACAACTGCAGCTCAAGTTACTTTTGGATTGAAAAGAATTTTGTTTAATAATTTAAAACTATTATTTATTTCAAAAGTTTATTTATAATTTTTAATAATTTAAAATCCTTCTTTATTTAAGGTTTTGAATAATTTAAGAATGTTATTTATTTAAAGTTTTGAATAATTTAGGAATGTTATTTATTTTATATTTTTATTTGAGTAAGATTTTGAATAATTTAATATTTTTATTTATTTAAAATTTTGAATAATTTAAGAATGTTATTTATTTTAGATTTTTATTTATTTATTTATTTATCATTTTGACTGATTTAATAATCTTAGATTTTGACTAATTTAATAATTTAAAAAAAATATTACATATGGTTTAAATTCCACCACACGTTCACTTGTAAAGGAGCTGAATACGATCATCTTTATTTTTCTCTCAAAAAACAATTCTAGAGCACAAGAGTCCAATAACCTTTTCATAAGTAAGAAATCTCCCTTTCTTTTCTATGATCTTTTATTAAGATTTTTTGCTATTGCAAAATATTGATTACATGTATGTGTTGAAGCATATAGAGAGAACGAGAATTGAAATGAACCATAGAGTACTGGTCTCACTTTACAAGTTAAGTTCAATGAGCTCCTAGTTACTTAATTAATTTTAACCACAAAATACAAAGATATAATCTTTTCATATATTAAAAAACACTTGACATCTAACAAATTAATCATATTTAATTATAAATTTATTTTAATTTTTTACAAATTTTTTAATTACACATTTTTAACAATTTAAAAATAAACATTTATCACTCAAATTCAACAAATTAATCATATTTCATTTTAAGTTATTTTTATTACTTAAAAATTTAAATATCAATCACATTCATTATATCACTAACAACATTTTATATGAGTTCAAAAAGTGTTGTAAAATATACAAATATTACATATGATATAAATATTAACCAATTTAAAAAAACAATTAAAAGAGTAAAACAAAAACAAAAGTGTGTATCGTTGTTAATTAATTTTGAAAGAGACTTATTACATCCGTTGTAACTTATTATTATTATTAATTATAGAAATCATCATAACAATAATAAGAATATATATATATATATATATATATATATATATATATATATATATATA
>Ga0209700_103400_pt1 | contig 30593 bp, 17 predicted proteins | sample SiratroredBW_FD_187528 | JGI IMG/M metagenome (GOLD analysis project Ga0209700, IMG submission 187528) | Root nodule microbial communities of legume samples collected from California, USA - Siratro red BW (SPAdes) (version 2) | ecosystem: Host-associated > Plants > Roots > Nodule | place: USA...
AATGATATGAAGGCTATTTTCGTCTTTTCTTCAAGGCTAAAATGGGAATATTTTTAAATTATGGAGGTGCAGGAAGTCACCATGGAGGTGCAGGAAGAATCACTCTTGGTGTGATTATGTTGTTGTCAATTAAATCAAGGGAAGTTCTAAATCTCACCATCACATAGAGAAATTCATCAATGCAGTGGTTGGAACTGGCTAATTAACTGTTTCTAATAGATATTTTTGTTGTCATTAATTATAATATAGGAAACTACCACTGCCTAATTAATTGTGCAGTTTCAAATGATTTCTATCATAATCATATTAGTTGACAATTTTCTGTACCAGTTTAATTTTGTAGGTAATATTTTATGAATAATAAATTCTTTTTGTAGCGGAGATTTTTATGATAGATCTGGAATATAAAATAATTTTTAAAATCTTGTAAATAAGAATTAATCTAGTAAAAAGTTTATAAAATTAGTTAAGGAAATTATAGGATTTCCAGAGATGAAATTTGATAATTCTTTTGGGATTAAATTTGTAATTTCCTTCGGTTTATAAGTTTTGGATATAGAAAATAATTTAATTGATTCAATGGATAAAACCATTGAAATACAAAATGTGAATTTGTAGGTTTAGGAGAAAATATTTAATTTAAAAATTGAGAGAATTGATTAATTCAATTATAAAAACATGAAGAATTAAAATTACTTATAAATTAAATTAGAAAGAACAAAGTGTAATTAAATGTTGTTTAACTGAGCAAGAAACTTACACAGTGTATATATAGCATATTCCATATTAGTTATTTTCGAGATTTTACATTGATTCTACCACCAATTTATATTATCAATGGAAACTTTAATGTATTTTATATATATTGTTAGTGTTGCACTTATTGATCATGCTTAAGATATTGTTTGTCGATTTTTATCACAAATTCCAAATCTGAAATGAAAAAAAAAAAAAACATTTACTAAACCACAAAAATTAACCATATTTATTTTTCATCGATTGTTAAACAATCTATGTAGATCTCACATGTAAAATATTATTTTTGTAGTTTGATATAATGTGATGAAGAAATCTAAAAAAATAAAATAACAAAATAAATATCCATGACATAATTTTTTATTTATTTTAGAACTATTGATATTTACAAATCTAAAGTATCATTAATTTTTTACCCCTATCTAACAATTACTATCATCTACTAGACTACAAAAACAGTTACTATCGATAAATATTATTTATCATAAGTAATGGGATGTTGAATAAGTATGAATTACTCCAAAAACAAGCCAACATCTACTTGGTTTGTGGATAATTAAACTAAGATCTTTTTAGTAAAATTTTGTTTGAGTTTTGTAAAATAATTAAAAGAATTCAAAAAAAAAAAAACATAACAGCAGTTGTATTTTTTATTTTTTAATCAAATTAATAGATAATTTGCATCTATAAAATAAAATGGTTGAAAGAAAGTAATTTTTTTTGTGTGTTTATTTTAAAATTATGAAATGTACGTTCAATCCAAAGACACTATTATTGGTTTCAACGTGCTTTAAAATAGAGTAAAGCAAACACATAATTATTCTATGCACATGTTTCTTAAATACGAATAGCTAGGGAAGTGAATAAAGTATTATGGAAGGATATATTTTTTTTTTTACATAACATTGTTAAGATCGTGTTACAAATTAAAGAAACAAAGTATTAAAAAATAGACAATGAAATTGAAATAAAATGAAGAAAAGACAGTTAAAAGTAAAAACAAATTAAGGATTTTGATTAAAAAGTTAAAAAAGTTGTTATTTAAAGAAATGTAAATTATGTTTTGCATCCTGGTAAGTTCTTAAAATATCAAACGCATCTCCAGAAAAATCTTGATATAATTTTTTGTCTTTCTAAAATTTAAACATATTTTTTAATTCTCTAAAATGTAAATATACTTTCTAATTTAAAAAAAATAGTTAAAAAAACATATATAAATCAATTTCAATAATAAAATTAATGTATTAAAAACTGTTATTCCATCAACTTTTCTCATTATGTTTAATATATTTTTAATACATACTTAATATATTTGAAATGTTACAGTCACATAAAACAAATTTTACCCTAAAAGCCAAAAATCATAGCTTAAAAGTCAAGAAGAAAAACTTTTATAGTTGATTGCACAATGACACATTACATATATGAATCAATTATGGCAATGAAATTGAAGAGTATCAGAAAAGTGATTTGAGAAAAAGAAGCTGAAGAGTAGTAATGTCTCTTTTGCAGGTTTCTGTAACAAAGTGTTACTATCTGACAGCTTCAATGTCGCCTTTAACATTGGTGCCAACCATGAACACATGAAGAGGGAAAGAATCTTAGAACGATTTCGAAAATGTGACTATGTTTGTTTATAATAGGAGAATGAAATAATAATACTTTAATTTTGTTTTATGTAAATAAATATATAAAAAATATACGAATAAATAATTCGTGTAGATGGTGTTAAAATCGATCTCTTTTAGTAAATTTTCATGTTAAAATATTGTAGAAAAAAATTTTATTGAAAGAGCAACACTTCACTAAAGATAGTTATTATTTTTTTTAAGAAGATTAATTATCGAAACTTTTTTTCCAGTAATATGGTTATAAAAAAGAGTGTAAAAAGAATTATGTTAAAAATCAACTTATATGTTAATAATATAGGGGTTTTTATACTTATATAATCATGTGTAATAAATTAGTTGACTTTATAATAGTTGTTTTCAAAAATTAAACCAAATTTGATTTATTATTGGTTGGTTAAGTATTTTTTTTACGTTAATTATATACAAATAAAATATAAGTTTTGAATTAACGAAGAATGAAATATTTTTTAAAATAATTCATTCTATGAGATCTCATTTCTTTAAATTTATAAATCCTTTTTATTTTCTCTAAGATTTAAGACTAGTTTTTTTGTTTTTCATATCCAATCTTACATGATCTAATTAATTTTCTTATTCTCTTAAAAGTTGATTTTTTTTCTTTTTCTTCACATGTGGAGATTTTCTTCTCCATGTGTTTGAGTTAATTAAAGAATCAAAATTTTCTGGTTACCTAACAACTAAAGACATTGGTTGTATGGATTGAGGTTTTGAAAATATGTTTGAGTTAGAAATTTTTAGGTTTTAGAGTTATTTATTTGCAAAGCAAGTTATCACTATATTTTTATGGAGGAAAAATGTCTTCTTATCAAGCTACTCCAACACCATATCCATGAACACCACAATTATAAGTAGAATTTTTATAGACTGTTTGACTACATGTAAAAAGATTTCATTGTAGTCCATTCTCTAACCACCGAATGAGTCTTATACTTGACGAATTCAACATCAAATATTTAAATTGTTTGACTTTAACATTAGATGTTAAGGTTATCTAACTTCGACATTTGATGCTTTAGCACACAAATGTCTAACTTTCTTCTTATAGACCTATTTGTATCCTACACCCCTCCCACTTTTAGGTAGCTCCACCAAATCTTAAGTTTAATTCTTTGAGGGACTAATATTCCTTATTGTGAAAGACAAAAAAGACACAAAAAAAGAGAGATGAATTATATTTTTTAAATTTTCTTTGTTTTTCACAAGTATTATCTATGTTTCATTATCAAAGGATAGATTCAACATTTAACAAAATGAAGACCTTTTAATTTGTACAACTTATGTTTTAACAGTTAGCCCTATTTAGGTTAGTTATGTGAATAATAGGCAATACACAAGAAATAAATAAAGTATTTACTTAGTATTTTTTTATACTGGTTTAAATTTTAACCAACCAATCAAGTATCATAAGCATACTATTCTTAAAAAGTATAAATAAATACTATTTGATCAAGTCACTCTTAACTAACATTAGATGTTATTTAAGCTTGTAACAACTTCTAACTAACCTCTATCAAGTATTCTACTTAAACCTTCCTCAAGTAACTCTTCAAATTCTTAGAGGAAGACACTTACAAAGTATACACACTCAAAAAGAAAACTATGAATTACATAAATGATCAACACAAATAATATTTATACAATAATCAAAATTTTCAAACTTAATTAAACTCAAATGTATAAAATAATTACAATAATAACTAACTACATAATTAAATAACAAAAACCTAATTGATTAAATAAAACAATAATCTAATAACATAAATTGAAAAATTAATATTTTAAAAATAAATAACTTTTATCAAACAACTTCTATTAATCACATCAATCGGATTAGATTATTAAGTTACTCAACAATAAATCCACACACACACACTGATAAATGAATCCATGTAAATTTACAAAAAAAATAATTGCTATAAACTTTATCAAAAATAATTTTGAAATTCAAATTAGGCTCTTTCTAAATAATATTTTAAAAGTTTAACATTACTTTTTCACTTGGTATATAGTATTTTGATTATTGATTCAGATGACAAAATATATTGTTCCATGTTTTATGTAAAAGTTAATAAATATATTTAATCACATCAATCAAATTGGGCTATTAAACTACTCAAATATATATATATATATATATATATATATATATATATATATATATATATATATATATATATATATATATATATATATATATAATTTATACGATAAATGAATCCATAAAAATTTATCAAAAATAATTGATATAAACTTTATTAAAGATGAATTTTAAATTAAAACCAAGCTAATATTTTAGAAGTTTAACATTACTCTTTCACTAGTATATAATATTTTGATTATTAATTAAGACAACACAATATATTATTCCATGTTTTATTTAATTAAGTTAATAAATATATTTAATTATAGATACACTTAAATCATTAATTTAAATCAATATTTAAATTTATAATTTTATTATCTTAATATTTTTAAGCCAAATTTTAATATCAATTATCTAAAAATTTCTTTAAATTATTAAAAAACTACATTTCAAATATCACCAACGTAAAAAAAATCCTAATTATTTTAATTATTATATTTTTTCTTTTTTAAAATTTGTCACAATATTATTTTATCAAAAAAAAAAAAATCAGATTTTGGTACCTTATTTTTTTCGGACCATGGACTAAAACAAAGTTAAAATTCTGTTCTTAAAATCGAATTCTGAATATGAAGAAAAACAATATTATTCGAGCAAATATTGAAAATAATTTAATATTTAGGTAAAAAAAATTGTAATAATGCTAAATTGGAAAAGAAATAAAAAAATATACAAACCTTTTTTAACAACAAAATGGTAAGACCAATAGGAGTACTAGATAAAGTCGATAATGTATTGACTGCAACAATTCCAACCATATCCAACTAAAAAATTTGATAAAATCTTTCCCTTCTCAGTTTTCTTGCATGTTCATCCAATTGCACAGTATGTTAGCAATTTATGAAATGTGCAAGTGGGCTTTCAGAGGTAGTGACGTACATGAAATTTGGTATTGGGCTCAGAGATCCATCCAAGTCACTCATGGATGCTGGTTTTCATGTTAAAGTGAAAGTGTTTCAGTTTTAGTCTTCAATTCAATCATGTTGTTTTAGCTTCACTGGTGAAGTTATACACAAAGAGATTGTGATTGGATGAAGCAACAATATTTTAGTAAAATATATAGAAAAGAGTTTGGATACGTTTTGGCAGTATAAAAAAAAAGTGCACATTAAATAAACCCAATCCTGCACATGCTAGGTAGGTCACCACATTTCAATTATTTATTATTAGTTTTGGAGATATTTTAATTCTTGTTTCAGAAAACGTCTAGATAACTAGACGTGAGAATTTGGCCAGTCCACACATGCATCGGAACTAAAATAGCTTGTAGAATCAAACGAGTTCATACAGAAAAAATGTTTATTCGAGCAAAATGTTAGCAAAAGCTTCATGGATTAGGATGAATCCATGAGTCAATTTTTAAAGTAAAAAACTTATTTAAAAATAAAAAAAAATATTTCTATAAACAATCTTTATATACATAAAAAAATATTTACTAAATGCAAATTCAAATTCAGTATGAAGAAAAACAGGTTGTATTTAGATCAAATTGATATCATTTCAAGTTAGTTGAAATGGATCCACCTCAGGACGAGTCGAGTTGACTCTACATTAGAATATGTTGACTTGAGTCGATTTTGGACAAGTTGAGTTAAGCACAGCTTGAACCAAGTCATATCCAATCTATCTCGGGCTGAATCCATACAGGCTCACCTTGGGCTGAGTATAGTAAGACTCACCTCAAATTGAGTTGAGTTTGACCTACCTTGAGATGGATTGATTTGACACATCTTAAGTCGAGTCGAGTCGGGCCCATCTTAGACTAATTCAAGTTTGGCTCACATCTGACCGAGTTGATTCAAGTTTACATAAGGAAAAGTCATGTTGGGTACACATCAAGTCAAGTCAAGTCAAGTCGGTCTCTCATCGAACTGAGTTGAGTCGGGTCAACTTCAAGTCGAGTCGTGTCGACCCTTCAACAGGTAGAGTAGAGTCGATTAACGTCGAGCCAAGTAGGGTTGTGTAAACATTAGGTCATAGTGTCAAGTCTACCTCAGGGTGAGTTGAGTTAGGCCCACCTCAGGCTGAGTCTAGTGGGGTCCATATCTAGTTGAGTTCAGTCTGGCCCACCTATGATAGAGTTGACTCAGGCTCACATTGGATAGACTCCAAAGTTTATAGGGTCTTATCAAATTCTTAGAAGGATAGTTCTTGTTGCATATGAACTTGCTTTGCCTCCTCCCTTAGCCAATATTCACAACATTTTTCATGTGCGGAAACATGTGCCTAATGAGAGTCACATTCTAAAATCATATTTTTGTGTAAGTGAATGAGAATCTTTCCTTTGAACTGTATCCAATCAAGATCTTTGATTCTTAAATGAAACAACTGTGTGGAAAGAATATCCTTATGGTCAAAGTTTTGTGCGATCTCATATCTGGTGATTCTACTTGAGAAATAAAAGAGGACATACAAGCATTATATCCTAATCTTTTCTTTGGCAAGCTAAATTTTCGAACACAAAAATTTCTTTAGTTGAGAATAATGTAACCCTTCCCCTCCTGTAAAAAAAACAAAACACTCACACCAAGCTTTCTCTCTCTCTCTCTCGCCCTCCATTCTTCTCCATCTCTGTCTCTTCTCTCTTATTTTTACTCTCCACACTTTATCTATTTTAGATTGTGATTAAGTTTCGAGAAGCTTGGGACCACTTCTAACTGATTAGAATTAAAAACAAAAAAAAAAGTTCTTATTGACTTTGTGGATCTTTTGTTTTATGTTTTTCATTAATTATCACTACTGCGAAAAGAATTTCCTCTTACTTCAGATGTGAAGATAAATGATAATCAGTTGTTCATGTCAGTAAAAGAAATAAGAACTAACTTTCTCACCGAAGAGGAAATTAGAAAGTTGAATCAAAGAGAAAATGGTAGCAAAGATGGAAGACTTCTTAATTTGAAAGCAACCATGTTAGACCCTTGCCTCAAAGAATATACTCTATCAATGAAAAAGTGGAGTGTGGCCACAAACACCTACAAGGAATGAAATAAAATTGTGTTTGCGAAGAAGTTTAAAGAAAACCAAAAACTGTAAATACGGTCTTTTAGGGTTAACAAATTGTATGTGCTCCTAAACAAATTTTGAATAAAAAATTACTTTTTTAGCTTTTCTTAAAAATGTTTTGGTTTCTTGTTTAACTAGTAAGAAGTATTTGATTCATGTACATTTATATTTTTAAAGAGATATTTAAATACAAACATGATTTTCATTGGTTTTTTAGAAGAATGTTAACTTTTTTTTAATGGCTCATTTTTGTTGTTGTATGAATTATGTTTATCAAATATCTTTTTATCTCTTATAAAATATTTTTTATACACAACATTTTTTTTTTCGTTTTACATTCACTTCTCAAATAGAAGAAACTAATTTAGATTGTTAATTTTTAGGATGATAATAGTTTCACACTCAATAAATTTTTATAAATAGTTAATAATTATTATTTATCTTTTATTTTTTTTCTGTTTACAAATATAAAAAATATATCTTTATAATAAATAATAATCATATGATTCTTAAAAATGAATTATCCAATTGGTGGAATTATCAAAATCTTATTTTTTTTAATTTTAATTTTTTTTAAATGGTAATGAAAATATTTATAATATTTATGTTTATGTTTGGATAAAGACTCATATTTGTATATATGAATTGATATATTTATCTATTAATTTAGAATCCTTCACGAGAGAACTTCCTCTCATCTAATTGTTTAACTAACTTTTCAAACAAATCATAATTATAAGATATGACAGCAAATTTGTGCTTAATTAAATTAAGCAACATAAATTATTAAATTATATATAAATTCATGAAAACAAACTTTTTATGCGAAAAAAATTAAAAAAAGTTAGTTTTTAAAATAATTTCAAATCTTAATAAAATATTATTATTGAAATAAAAATTAAATTAAAATTTACTTTTAATTTTAAATTTGTTGAGATTTTTTTATTGCTTTACTGGATTTCATCATAAGTTTAAAGTATTTATCAACAAAAAAAAATTAACTTTTTTATAAGATTATAAAATCACGAGTTTAAAAATTAATTTAATAAAGATAAAAATGTATTATAAGAATGAAAACTAGAAACATGAACACAAATAAAATTATATTCTTACACAAGTTTAAAAAAATAAATATAAAAGATGAAACAAAATCGTATTGAACGTATGTTTAGAGATATTTATTCCTTTTATGAAAAATAGATTTGAAGATACGAACATTTTTAGTGATTTTTTTAATAAAAATATTAATTTTATATAATGTATCTTTTTATATTATTAATAAAAATTATCAATTATCATTCAAATTAAGTCTGCATTTGTTTTGTCGAATGTAAAGGTAAAATATAAATATAGTTGTTAAAAAAAGTAATAAAAATAAATAAATATCTAAATTTAAATTATTTTTATTTATCTTATTTTTATAAAATTTATATTCCTAAATTTTGTTATCTTATTTCAAATAAGTTTATCTTTTATATTTTTTTTTCTCACATAAATAAATTAAATCAAATATATAAAAGTCTTTCCTTATCATTTATAGTTATCTTTTTTATCACTATATAACACTCTTAACATGATTACAATTCATTATTCTTTCATCAATCTTTTTTTTCAACTCTTAAGTTTTCTTTGTTCATTTTATTCTCACCATGAGAGACTTGAATACTTTAAAAGCATTGCTTGCAAGTATTAACAATAAAGAATCTTCTAGTAGGTTATCTTCTAATCCATTTCAACCTTCTATGTTAAATTGGTTAATATCTAAAGAAGCTTCACAATTTTATTCTAAAGAATAATTGCTTCAACTTGATGATTATTATAAACAACTTTCAAGTTGTTATGAATCATATATGAAAAGAAATAATACACTAAAAGTTCTTCGTAAAAGGTATATTAAAATCTATTCTATTTGTTATTTTAACTTTTTAGTATATTATAAAGATAATTTTTTTGTTTCATTTTCATCCCACTATTCATATCATTCTTAATTTAGATTCATTTTTTAAAACAATTAAATGTAATTTCTTTGTAAAATGGATAATAACGTTATTAAAATACATAAGATACAAAAAGGAATAATTCATTAGTTAAATTAATTTATTCGTAATAGTAATAAGTGATATGAATAACATGTCATTATAGTATTCTAATTATCCTAAATTAAGAAAAATTACATTAGCATGCTTTAAAAAAATTAAGATTATTCAAAATAGTCAAATGAAATATAAAAAAAATCATAATAATAATGATATGCTGTCTGATCTGTTTTTTTTTTTTTTTTACATGTATTTTAAGTTATAATTATTTAATATTTATTATTTAACAAGGTGATATTCTTCATATAATTCCTTAATCAAATATGAGTTTAATAGGATAGGATATAATAATTAGAGACTTTATTTGATATCACAAAAATTGTTCGATTTCAGTAATTAATTCGTAAATTAATTAGAACAATCATTTGAGCATATTATAGTTTGATTAATTATAGCTATTTTTTTAATTTCATTAAATTAGTTTTAATTTAACAATATCACATCTCCCTATATTTTTCTTAGTTTAAATATGAATACATCATATTTGACTATGAAAACGAAATTTAATTACTTAAATTTCATTAATTTTGTTAAATCTCTTAAAATTTATTTTAGTTTTTTTTAAAGTTAAATTTACTTCATATTTTATTTGATTTTTTAAAAAATTAAGGTTAGAATTTTGTTAGTGTGTGTATGAAAATCCGGACAGGTTTAACACCTCAATCACCACGAGAATCTCTATCACAGTGATAGGTCCAACACCTCCATCATCACAAAGGATATGTTTGAGAAGTCCAACACTTTCATTACTACCACAACCACTACATTTGTCAATGGAATTCAAGAATCTAGTCATTGAATTGAATGGATATGATATTAATTTTCTCATGCATAAGAAATTTTTCTCATGGATGTGAATTCAAATAGTAATCACTTATCAATGCCAATAAAGGACATGAGATATAATTTTTTCACAGAAAATGAGATTATAGCGTTGGATGAAAATTATTGATTTGGAAGTGACAGTATTAGATCCTTATCTGAGAGAATATACTCTACCAATGAAGAAGTGGGCTTTTAATACAACCTTGTAAAGGAATGGAACAAGATTGTGTCAAGTACTACAAATATGATCTTGTAGTATTAACAACAAATTATATTTATTCCTAATCAAACTTTGAATTTGAACGTAAAGCTCTAATGTAAATTCCAGATGAAAAAATTCTTTTACTTAAATAAGATACAATTTTTCTCCAAATTTATTTAGTTAGTAAGAATATTTAAATACAAACGTGCTTATTCAAAATATAATTTTAATAGACGAAACTGCCTTACAACTCGTTAGCTTCTTCATAGTAGGATTTATTTGAAAAGAAACGAGAATTGAGGTGAAAGATTTAGAAAAAATAGATGTTTTTGAAAGTAATAAAATATGTAAAACAGAAAGTGAAAGGAAAAATAAGATAATATTAAGTGAGTTAAACCAAGCTTATATTACCTCTTACTATTATTCACTAATAATATGTAAAACGAAAATTTGAGATTTTTGAACCCAGTTGCAATATGTGGCTTTGTAGATGTACGATTTCTTGAGGGTATATAACTGATTGGAGCCTAGAACACACTGACAAAGAAAATTGTTGTGTGTGAATTTGGGATTTTAAGTGAAAATTGAAATGGGTTCTGTGATTGAAACAGGATATTATACTAAATAGAAATGTGAACTGATGAGTTGTTAGTGTTTTGATTTGTTTTTCTGATGGATCAGTTCTTTTTTATGTTTTTATCTAATTATTTGTTAATTTTTGTGAAGCCATGTTTCTCTAAATTATTTTTTTACCCTTTTTAAGAATAATTTTGGAAATCTGACTATAAGTCTTTCTTTCTAAAAGCCAACAAAAGATATTGTTACTGGTTACATGTTGAATATCATTAAGGTTCTTAAAAATGAATAATGACTTATTAATCAATGACAATGTAAAGTAACAATATCTAAATTTGCTTAAAATATATAAAATTTTACATACCAAAACAAAAAGAAATTTTTTAACAAGAATTCAAGTTAAAATATCTAAATTTATTAAAAACTTAAAACTTAATTAATCAAGTTTATAAAGTATTAGTTGTTTTAAAACTCAATAAGTGAAGGGTGGACATTAATTTGTTTTAGCATCCCACTTGTTTCTTAGGTGACATCTACACATTAATTAAATAACATGGTTCTTTGAGTATGATATATGAATGTGGGCGGTTCATGAGTTATGATGTTACACTAAGTGGAACCATCCAATTAGGTATAGTCAAGATTCATCATTATGAGATGGACCCTCTATATGAGATTAGAGCACTTTGGTGTTCTAAAAGTTTTAGAATGTGGCAGTAGTAGTTCAGCAGAAAGTGTGATTTAGGAGGAGGCTGGTGAATTATTAGAAGCTACAAATAAAGTAGTTGCATTGATTGTTTTGGATCACCCTTCTCAGCACAAACCATTAATTGCTATTATTCTAAGAACATAACCACACCACTAAGGGGGATATATAATATTGTAATGCACATAATAGATGACACCATATCACATGGTTGATGAAATGCATTTGGACAAATTAAGTTCAAAAATACTATATTATCCTCAAAACCCTAGCTTCTTCATTTAGCCATGCATGGTGAAAGTTAGGTAGTTATAGGTACAAATGTTTATTGAACACCAATTCTTGATTATACATGTTAGTGTCTATATATATATATATATATGTAAAAGATATTATTATTTTGAATTATATTGTAGAATGGTTCTGTATCCACATGTACACTTTGTAACATATTTTTGTGAGAACTAGTTGTTAGCATTGTCTAATCAGCACAAATTACATAATTTATAACTAAATAACCAAATTTTATGTCAAAATTCAAGTTTATAAAACAATTAATATGAACTTGACATGCACTTACGTTGGAGAATGTTCATCCATCCCTTTAGAATGTTGTATATTTATATATATACTATATATCTCTTCATCCAACAATTACTACAATTGAAATGTTTTTTTATCAGTTAGCAAAAGATCTGCCATATATAATTACTAATAATGAAAAAAAAAAATGTAGAAGATGCACTAAGGTCAACAAGAATGCAGGCAGAAATTTTAGTCTCAAATTTCTAATTAATTAACACACATGCCCATCTGGATTTTGGAATAAACAAAAACACCAAAATCATGTGTTATATATAAACATTACTGCCCTAAGGCACACTAAGAAGCACTTTTTCTAATTCACTTTTAAATACTCAATAAACCCTAAGAACTTAAGCACCATTGAAAAGTAACTTCTGCACAAAAGGACAATATACAAAGTTGCTTTAGAAGCATAAAGTTTACAATATAAGCATTTCATGGACGCAATAGAGTTAGACAAAGCAAAAAGAACTTTTTGTCAAAACCAGCAAAAGGCAAACTCACACAAACCACAAGAGAGGGATTGAGTTACACTTAACTTTATGTAGAATGCAAGTAAACTACAGAAACGGCGTGTGTTTTATTATTTTCACGATAAAAACTTATTCTCTGTGTTTTCTATTTGAAAACAAATTTTGAACAAACTAGTGCATGTTTGTTAAATGTTTTCAATTATTTTTTTTATGTATTTTTCTCTCAAGAAATATGAAAGAATAACTTTTTTGGTGATAAAATACTCTCTTTGTGACAAATCATATTAAATATGATGGTAACTTCTATTTTAAAAATTCCAACCATTCTTTTCATCAATCTAATTGTTTGGTGATGGAGCATGCACAGTGAGAATTAAGTAATATGGATAGAAATCACAATTACAATTACAATTAGTGAGAAGAGGGTAATTTGAGTTAATTTATTTGATCTACTTCTCCACCATTAGATACATGAGGTGGAGTGGAAAATTTAGTCTATCAACTTATATTAGTTAACCAACCTGATGGGTCAGTAGATTTTAGTTCATTATTATGTAGTTGTTTCTAAGATTTTGACATTTTAAAAAACTAGAATATATGTTTGTTAATATTGTAAGTTTTTCCTAATTAAACTTTTTAGATTATTAATACGAAATTAATATTCAAATCAAATTTAAACTAGATTATTTATATAATTTATGTTTTCTAAATTAATTTTATAAAATAAATAATTTTTTCTTTTATGTGAAATATTCTTTTACCAAGTGTAATTTTGTAGGTAACAAAAAAATTCATTAGTATGAAGTTACAGAAAAAGTTCCAACCATTTATAAAAAATAATATAATCACCAAAATAGTTAGATATAATAAATTTGTTGATTTTTATTAATGACCTTAAAAATAACATCTACAGTAAATTGTAATTAAATAACAGAATAAAATTTTTTTTCCTAACATTTTAAAATTTTTAAATATATTTATTGATTAAAGATACGTTACTAGTATAATAAGTCTATGAGAATATAAGAGTAAGATAATATTAATCTAATCAAAATATTAGTGTACACTAATACAAAAACAAATAATAACACATTACAATAGTGATAGTGACAAAGCATGATAGTAATAATATGTATGATAATAAAAAAATAATGGTATTCTTAATAATAATAATAATAATAAAAATAATAAAAAGAGTAATAAATGAAAGTTCTAAGAAAAATTGTGAGAATGTAATAATAATAACAGATGATAATGACTATTATAATAATAATAATAATAGTAGTAGTAATAATATAAATAATAAATTAAAATGATAAATATAACAAAATAGTAATACTAACATCATAATAATAATAATAATAATAATAATAATAATAATAATAAACTATGAAAAAATTTTACAAAATAATAAAAAATAATGATAATTAGTTTAGTACAATATTGTGAAACCAATATGATAACTATGTACGAAAGTAAACATTATATTAACAATATATGGAATGGTGGTGACAACTGTGAAAGTGGTAACAATGATAACAATTAAAACAAAAAAATACATCATAGTGATAAAAATTATATCTTATGAATGCACCAAATAATTTATAATTTATCAGTATCTTATCACATCTTAACGAACAAACTGACTTTAGAAGTTAAAAATAAATTAGAATTAAATAAAAAGAATGAAAACTCTATATGACAAATAGTTTTCTGACAAAGGAAAAAGCTAAAGAAAACGTGTTGTGTTGTTTGCCGTTATTTGATCACAAAGTTGAAGGAAAAAAAAACAGAAAGGAAAACGAAAATGGAAAAAACGAGAAACTAATAAAATTCCAAGGAAAAGCGCGTTCATGCCAATGGCTGATTCAATACACGCTTTCGCTGTGGGTCCCACATTTCCGATTGATCTGTGGCTCAGAAGGCACGCGCTTTTCACACTTTGATCTTTGATCTGATCTGACGGTCTCAGATCAACTCAAGAATTTTGCTTTGACCACTCCCTCACATGACTTGGCGATGATCAAGCAAATCATGATTTTCCTCTCAAACAATCAACCCATTGACCTGTTCCAAGTCATAACATATTCAAATCAAAATGTTAACTAATAAAAATTTATGATTTTTATTTATTATTAATAATAATATTCATATTATATTTTTTCATCCTTATTTTAAAAAAAATATTTATTTGCTTAATTTTCATATTTTCGTCTCAAAATAATATTAGTTGTTTCTTTATTTATATAGTTACTTTTAAATCATTTTTAATTATTTTTTCAAATACATTTATTACTGTAAAAATTGAAAAAAGTCAAACAAAAAATCTTAAAAATACCTCACTAATTTTAAGAAAATAGACTTATATTATTAATGAAAATATCTTTTATTATTAATGAATGGAAAAATAAAATTCTGTTCTATCATATAATATTTTCTAAAACAACATAGTCAATTAGAAAAACAAATTGTGATGACTTTTTGAAAACGATGTTTAAAATATTTTTTGCAGTCCTTTTTTTGATAAGAAATTAATATGTAGGGTATATATGTCTTATGCATGATCAATTAACGCTGGCATTAGATAATTTTTTTCCTTAAAATGTATTACCATATAAAAAATATTTTTCACAGATGTTAAATACCTAATTGGGCTAAACTTAAAATTAATACATTGACCTAAAAAAGTTTAATACGCGTAACAAATTACCTTGTCATTTATACATTACACGCAAAATTTAGTGCAAAATCACACATATCTTAAAAATATAATATTTTTAATTATTTTATGCATTAATTAATGCATGAGTCAGGTGAATAATGTCATGCATCTCTAACTTTTTTCCATTTCCCATAAATGTTTTTCAACATAGACGCGTTTTAATAAAAAATAATATTAGTTATTGTGTCCAAATTGGGTAAAAATTAAAAGAAGGTTTTAACAAAAGTTTGAATTTTAATTTGTCACACTTTAATAAATTAAATATTAGAATAGCGTTTAATTAAAAAATATGATTAATTTCGTTTTGACTAAAATTAAAATTAATATAAAAGAATGGAATCAAATTCGTATGTATCTGTGGGTATGATCTGAATCTGATACAGCCTTTATTCAGTGATTAGCAGCTGCCTAGGAAACTTCTTCATCTCTGTAGGAATGGTGGCTTCTTGTGAAACCAAAGCTTCCAACTTTTTCACTCAAACATATGAAACAGTTGACCAATCACACCCTTTTTGTTTTTTATTTCTACAAATTATTTTTTCAATTTTTTCTACATTAATTTTTTTCTACATTATTTATAACTTTCTCATAAAGTTTCTCCATATACAGGTATCACTGAGTAGTCATCATTCACTTTATTTTTCTGTTTTATTTACCAAAATTGAAGTTCCAGGATCATCCTTGCATATAAACCATGTGAACTCCACCTTAGGTACAACTAGCATTTATCCCATTTTTAATACATTCTTTCTCTTTCACCCTCTTTCAAGTCTCCACTTTTATAATTCCCTGTACATTTCTTCACCATAGTATCAAACTTGTCCTCTATCTCCCTTTTTGCATACTGTGCATAATCATGTATTCCCCCCCAATCATCATCTGAGAGGTTTTTAATTTTGTCCCTGAAAAGATTTTTATTAGTGTTTTCTTGTTGATTTTCAGAATGATTTACTTATAGGTTTCTGATCCAGGGTTTAAGATGGTATAGTTTTCTTCAATTCTCATCTGGGTTCAACCTGTTTGATGTTTTGACTGAATTAGTCTGAATTGGAGGTGGTTGTCTGATTAAAGTGAGAGATATCCAATATTTTTTCTTCTTGTTTCTTTTGGCACAATACTTGGATTTGAGAATCTGTGGACATGGGTTGTTGTCTAACTAAAGATTCAGAGCCAGAACGCAATGGTTACAGACATGCTGGGACTGGTGGTGTGCACACCCAGAAGACTCATGAACCTATGGTCAACCAATCAAGAGTACCTGCAAATCAACCATATCATTCACAGGAAAAGCATGCTGCGTCCACTGCTCATACAGTGCCTCAGAAGCCTTCTGGTCCTGCAGCTAGTCCTAAACCTGTGGCTAGTGTTAAGCAAGACACAATTCTAGGGAAGCAGTTTGAGGATGTGAAGCAGTTCTACACACTTGGGAAGGAATTGGGTAGAGGGCAATTTGGGGTGACATATCTTTGCACTGAGAATTCAACTGGGATGCAGTATGCCTGCAAGTCTATTTCTAAGAGGAAACTTGTGAGCAAATCTGATAAGGAGGATATAAAGAGGGAGATTCAGATTATGCAGCATTTGAGTGGGCAACCGAACATTGTTGAGTTCAAAGGGGCTTATGAGGATAGGCAATCAGTTCATGTTGTGATGGAGCTGTGTGCTGGTGGGGAGCTTTTTGATAGGATCATCGCCAAGGGGCATTACAGTGAGAGGGCTGCTGCTTCAATATGCAGACAAATTGTAAATGTAGTTCATATCTGCCATTTCATGGGTGTGATGCATAGGGATCTGAAACCAGAGAATTTCTTGTTATCTAGTAGGGATGAGAATGCACTACTCAAGGCAACAGATTTTGGTTTGTCCGTTTTCATTGAAGAAGGTAAAATTTGATTCATTCAATGATCGTTCGAATTCCTCTAGTATCTTAATTTTGTTGAAATCCTGTTTAACCAATAGATGGAGTCTTCATACGAACACATGTTAGTTTTATTTTTAGGATTGAAATATTAATGAAGAAGCTTCTAAGTTTTGGTTAATATTCAGACTTTCTATCTCAAAGTTTACCTTTTGATTATGCCTCTGTGGAAATAATTTTTCAACTTGATGAAAATTTCAAATTAGACATTTAGCTATATTGATTCTAGTGTTTTACTTACGACTAATAATTAGTTCTCATCCTTGAAGAGTAGGTGGGGTAGGTGGGACAAAGAAGCTTTATTGTTCTTACTTATTAATTCTCGCCCTATTTTGTGAAACTTTGCTTGACAGCACAATTTTATTAAAAGATGTAGGTTGGGATTTACTTCCATTATTTAATTTAACCAAAGGTTCGTGTCATTGTTCTTTTTCTCCATCTGTATGCAAACGTGTATATGGTTTATAGCATTTCGTCACTGTGCCTTTTGTCGTGTCTCTGATGCTTAGTTTGGTCTCTGATCCATGAGTCAAGCTTTGGCTATACCCAAAATTCACAATCAGATTTTTGGTTTCAAATTTCATTTTATTTGTATTTCTGAAAACTCTGTGTGACTCTTTGCTTGTCTGTTATAATCCCATCAAAGTTTTGATAGCCTTCAAACATGGTGCTAAGGAATATAAACAGAAAACCACTTTCATTGTTCATCCTAATTAGTCATCCTTCAAAAGCTTTGATCTCACTTGTTCCATCATCAGTCAAGAATCTAGCATTTCCATTTACTCCACACATCACACATGTTTGAGTTCTACCGTTTAACGGAATTCTTGAACACTGAGTAGTGATGAAATGTTACATTGAAAGTTCATTTATGATACGACGCTGTCAAGTTTTAGAAAGTTATTGATTGTTGGAAAATTTTACTTCCATCATTAGCTTTGAGGTGCTCCATACATGCACACGGTCACACATTAATAATTTGTAATGACATCACTCACATGATATGCACTTTAATATCTTTGGAAAATACTTATCATTCAATCAGATGATTTATCAAAATTAAATAAACTCAAGATTATCTTCTTTTTGGAATGTGTACTTAAATTTCTCTGATTAATTCTTTCCAGGGAAGGTATATCGGGATATAGTTGGTAGTGCTTACTATGTTGCTCCTGAAGTTCTGCGGCGCAGATGTGGGAAGGAAATAGATATATGGAGTGCAGGAGTCATATTGTATATCTTACTTAGTGGAGTCCCTCCATTTTGGGCTGGTAAGTTGAGACTTTGCTTTTAATATAGAACAGAGAATTACCAACTTATATTAACTTGAAATATATAAAAAGTAAAAAATTATTTTATTGATAAAATCACACTAGTTTCATTTTCATCATCTTTATTTGTAAAATCAAAATCTTTAACAAAGAAGATAAAAGCATGTTGACATAAATAGTAAGATTTTGAAGATATTTTCTCCTAATTATTTTAGAGCTATAAAGATACTTTTTATCCTAATAATCTACTATCTACAATACTCCCTCTCAACTTTAATGAAAAAGAATCATTGTCAACTTGCCCACAAAATCCTGGAATCTGCCTCAATAAAACCCTTTAGTAAAAATTGTTGTTATCTAAAATCATGTAGGTACATGAATTGTAGTCATTAGGCCTTTGTGAAGATTATTTTTGATGAAGTGTTATTAATATGTTTAGCTCTATCATGTTGGATTAGATTATGGGAATGCTCATGGCTGACTTCTTGTTAGAATACAATTATATAGGATGGCAACCTTTATTTTAAGATCATCAATTATGACCTTCAACTCACATACTTTGAGAAAGAGCTCGAAATTCAGTTTCAAACGAAACTTGTTTTCTGCTTCTCCAAGTCTCTTGACTTTCTCCAAGATGTAGATTTCAGTAACAAAACTTGCATAGTCTGTACATATCTTAAGGTTAAAGTGCCTTCTTTCCTAAAGAATAGCCGCTTTGGCTTGACTCAAGTAATGAAGAATTTTGTTAAATGCTTTAATATGTATTTCTTTTGAATCATGCATAAACTAACTTATCACATTAATTGTATAAATAATGTCTGATCTTGTGTGTGATAAATAAATAAATTTAAATATCAATATTTTTCCTATTGGATAGCTCTATTCACTTCACTATTCACTTCCAATTCACTTCCACTCTATGATTCTACATCCTATTTTACCTTTGAGGAGATCAAGTACGTATTCTCTTTGGGTAAAATGAAAGTCCAGTTTTTTGAATAAGCGACATCTATTACAAGGAAATACTTAAGTCTTTCCAAGTCTTTCATTTCAAATTGCACCACCATTTCTTTTTAAAGCTAATTTCTCTATTTTATCATCTCTTGCAATAATCATATCATCCACGTAGACCAACAATAATATAAGTTTACCTGTTACTAAGTGTTTTATGAAAAAAGTCTGATCTCCTTAGCTTTACTTATATCACAAGGAAACCATTGCTTTTGTAAATCTCCCAAATCATGTTCTTGGAGATTGTTTAAGACCATATAAGATCTTCTTTAAGAAACATACCTTATTCTTTCCACAATGAATTTTAAATCAGGGGGAATCTCCTTGTACACTTCTTCTAAAGCTTCATGAAGAAAGGCATTCTTTACATCCAATTGGTGCAATTCCCTCATAAGCTCCTAAAGCGAGAACAACTCAAACTATATTCATATTTGCTACACGAGAAAAAATCTCCTCATAGTTAATTCCATAAGTTTGAGTATACCCTTTTACAACCAATCTAGCTTCATTTGTCTTAGGTTTCACTGTAAATATCCATTTATGCCGCATGTCCTTTTTGTCTCTTAGTTCGGTGATGAGTTTTTTCTAATGCATCCATCTCTCTTATTGCTTGAGTCTAATGTTTACTGCACATGGCTTCTTGGACCGAGGTTGGAATTTTTGTGACATTGATTACAAAAATAAAGTTGCAATCTCTATTAGAAACATTGTCAATATAGACATATTGATAAATAGGATATTTAACTCACGATCCTTTTTATTTCTCAGTGCAATGGGTAACTCCTTTGTAACACTTACCTATTCACTGTTGCCTTTAGGGCTCCTCGCCTCCAAGTCAGACAACTCTTCTTGCTTTGAAGCTAAAGAGACTTGTCTTCTTTGACTTCTTTGATACTTTTTGTCGAAGAGTTTTTCTTCTTCTTCCTCATTGTAAGTTGTTCAATCACATTTGTGGTGGCTTCATAACTTAGATCTTGAGTATCCTGCAGCAATAGATATGGTAATGATAGAAAAAAGAGTTTTTCCTCTTCAAATGCTTTCTCCCCTTAAAGTGATACGGACTTAACAAGGTAGACTTTAGACAAGTAGAGGGATCAAAAGACAAAAAGACTCAATAGAACTAACCTTATTTAAGATACAAACAGGTATCCCGAGGATGAGAATGTAACAAGCAACACAATTTCTTCCCAATAGGTTTTGGGAACAATTATCTAAAAACGAAGGCTCTGGCTACTTCTAAAAGACGACAAATTTTTCTTTTTGCAACTATTTTTTTTTTTTTCAGTATTAACACATGTTAGTTCATCTACAATACCATTATAAGACAAAAGTTTTGGACGACTCTTAATTAACATATTGAGTACCATTAATTCTCTTTTGCTTTTTTCAAATTAATTTTGTACAAGATGAAAAAAAAAAAAAGATTAACAAAAACTTTAAAGTTGTCAGATTTACTTCTCATAATGTATGTCTCACAATATATGTGTACATGACATGGATACAATCATAATTGAATAAACAAACCATTGTATTTCATAAATAGTTTCTAAAACAAAATGTCAGATAATCAAGTCAGATGGCTAATTACTCTTTTTACTAGAAATTGGATAAGATGCATGATGATGCTTGACAATTGATAAATATCACATTTAAAAGATTCAATTGACTTTATAGTGAACAAATGAAAGAAAAAACTATATAAGCTTAAAGGAGGAATGCCCAAGTCTTTTATGATGAAGCCATATGTGAGAATTTGCCAATTTTTCTAGTGTTAGCTTGTTGACTTAAGAATTTTTTTGTTGTGACCTAACCCTTGGATACAAATAGATACAACCCACTCTGCTCCTTAGTAGTTAAAATCAACCTCCTTATGGCAAAGTTCTGTAATACACATTAAAAGAACTTATTGAACAATCTAAATGTGTTGTGAGTTTTTGTATAGATATAAGACTATAATCAAAAATTCTAGAAAAGGAAATAAAAATGTTAGTGAAAATAATGATTTTGAAGATATTATTTTTTCTAATTACTGTGGAGATATTGAAATTATTTTTTATTGAAATTACTTTTTATCCTAATAATTTGTTGTAAAAAAGTTTAAGACATGCTTTTCTTTTATGTTTTCTGTTCCGTTTTACTTGTTAGACTTGTCTAATTTATTTTATCATACATGTTATGTAGAGACTGAGAAGGGAATATTCGATGCAATATTGGAAGGTCACATTGATTTTGAAAGCCAACCATGGCCAAACATTTCAAACAGTGCCAAGGATCTCGTTCGTAAGATGCTGATACAGGATCCGAAGAAACGCATTACCTCTGCTCAAGTTCTTGGTATAGTACTTTTCGTGTTATTTCTCCTTAATGTTGTTAAATGCTTCGAGTTTATTAAACTTCGTCCTGAACTCCTGATAGTATCTTCCTGATCACTTGGTACATCAGTGTAAGATTAAGAAGATAAATTATTAGAGGGATGTATACGCTATTGTAATATGTACAAATAATTACAGCTAATTGTAATGCATGAAAAAAAACTAATCTCAATCTTATTATATAATTCAAAAGCTATTTTCGTTACGCACATACCCTGCAAGTGAACATACACATACTAGTCGTTAAGACTTAAGATAGTCGGATAAGATATATTACATTACATGAAAACTGTATTCTCAGCATCCCAAATGTGCAAGTCCTGTTATATTGCAGCATCTCAATTATTTGTTTATTTATATTTGTGTTTAATAAAGAAAAAATATACTATTGAGGAATGAAGTACACTAACAATGCTCTGTTGTAATCATTTCCCGCTTCAGATTACAATTGCTGCTAACTGATCACATGGGTTTAGCATCCTTGTGAATTTTTTTCCTTTATTAATGGGTTTTATTCTCTCTTGTAACTGATTTATATATTGTATGAATGATTAGAGCACCCATGGATTAAAGATGGAAATGCTCCAGACAAGCCAATAGACAGTGCAGTCCTGTCCAGAATGAAGCAATTCAGAGCAATGAATAAACTAAAGAAACTTGCCCTCAAGGTATGTCTATCCACAATCTACATGAATGGATTGTTAAAAATTATCAAAGGTTAATTTAAACCATAGCTTCTTAAAGATGTCTGTTAAATAATGGTAACAACATTGAGATATGAAAATTTTCATGTTAGTGTACTTGTTCTGACTATGAATTAGACCAATATGTATGACTTTTTAGTGTTGCTTTCCATTTCAAAAAATTCACTGGACTTCAAATATTCTTTTAGGTCATTGCTGAGAATATGTCTGGAGAAGAGATCCAAGGTTTGAAGGCAATGTTCACAAATATGGACACTGACAAGAGTGGTACAATCACCTATGAAGAACTAAAGGCGGGATTGCAAAGACTTGGCTCAAAGCTTACAGAGGCTGAAGTGAAACAGCTTATGGATGCTGTAAGCCTGTTCTTTTGTCATCTCTATATATTTTCTTTAGGATTTTCAAACTTATATTTCTTGGCTCAAAACTGTAGGCTGATGTAGATGGAAATGGCTCAATTGACTACATAGAATTCATCACAGCTACAATGCATAGACACAAGTTAGAAAGAGATGACCAGCTCTTCAAGGCCTTCCAATATTTTGATAAAGACAACAGTGGGTAAGTCCTTCATTATCATGATTTCCTGTCCAACCAAGTCTTTTCCCCCATTTCTTTTTTGACTTTGCATTATGACATCCATTTGAACTTTTCAACTATTAATGCTTCACTGTCAATGCCATGCTTGTGAACTAAGTGTCATGGATCTTGTTAGAGTTTTTAATACTAAACAAGGCACAGTGACAAGCAACCTCATTTACAAATCATTAACTTCTGAGTATAACTTGGATAGAGATGTCAGAAGCAATGACATATCTTATTCTATGGTCTCCATTTGACTTCATTACAGGTATATTACAAGAGATGAACTGGAATCGGCCATGAAAGAATATGGTATGGGTGACGATGCTACAATCAAGGAAATCATATCTGAAGTTGATACAATTATCTCTGAAGTGGATACAGATCATGTAAGCTCATTTTCTATTGAATTGCTATAAGTTTCTATTCTAGTTCCATAGATAATACTAAAATGTTGTGGTTTCACAGGATGGTAGAATCAACTACGAAGAATTCTCTGCAATGATGAAGAGTGGAAACCAACAAGGCAAGCTATTCTAAATCACACCATCTAACCAATCTGAGGGTCTGGTTTCCAAGACCCCCCCTTGGGAAAAGTTTTATACCTCTGAGAAGTACTTCCAAAAGTTGGTATTACTCATTGGCATGTAAAGCGTCAGTTTAGAATGTTTGATTTACAATGCTTCACATGACCGTTAGTCAACTTCCTGTTTCATTTTTGGTTTCTTTTTTCTTTTCACTGAGATTTTATGAGTCCTCTTTGAATTTGTTTTAGACACCAAACTATAAACTCACATAGAAAAGTTGATATCTCAATAAGATTATACCAGTTATTGTACATGAAAGTTTACATGCTACAAGGAGATAGATCAAACCTTGTTTAGTCCAACCTTGGTCCATTATCTGATGACAGCCACATTATGCATCAGCAGGATTGGTTGAGTTAACAAGATTGGCAATGGCAGTGCCATCTCATTTTTGAAAGTGAGGTTGTGCTTGCAAAATTAGCACAACATCTAAGTCACAATAAACTGAAAAAAAAAACAAAAACAAAGAGTAGGCTAATAAATCCAGTACATAATGATTCAGCAAGGATATAGAAAACAATTGCAAGTTCGTTCATATCAAATTGTCAATTTAGATAATTTTTTATTTCCTTAATAATTAAGAATCTTTTTGTTAGGATGTTTTTTTCACTTTTGTGTCATTAATTTGAATAGTGTTATGAAATTATTCCTGCTTTTTTTTTAGCACAAATAAATATAATCTTTCCTGTCAAATTTGTCAAATTGATTCATCGTTAAAAAATGAAATAAAAAATTAGAAACAGTCAAAACAGTAGAATAAAAAACTGAAAATATCATTGAGAAAAGAGTTACGAAGTCTTCGTTTAATATAATTCATTTAACTGAAAATTGGATTGATTTGAAAAAAAAAATAGTTACAATATAACTAGAAATTGAGAATTCCATTGTGGATATTCTTTGGTCAGAAATATTATTCATGTATTGAATGACAATTTATTTCATAGTAGGAAAAATTCCTTTTTTATTCCCCACTTTAAAGACGTAAATAATGGACAGCATATGATTATATTTCAGGTTCAAGAACTAAATTATCGTGATAAAAAATCATGAACCAAATTAAATTTTAGCTATTAGATGTTATAAAAGGCAATTTGATTAATGTTATTAACAATAATCCAAAGCCAGTACTGGATTGTTATTTTAAATTATAAAATTGTATTTACGATTCAGATTTTAAAACTTAGACTAATTTCAATCTCTTTTGAATTTGAATCTTCATTTCTATTTTTAGGAGTTTCGGTCTGAAGGAAATTACAAGCTATCTTGCTTGGGCATGGTAGTATACGTCTAGCAGCCTTCACAGCATTCCTTTTCCATTACTAAAAATTTTAAAATATAATTTTATTTGTAGAAATAACAACTTTTAACGTAAAATTAATTGATTAAAAATAATTCAACGTTAACACGTGTGAAGTACATATTATCTAAGCACCAATATTTTCCAAATTACATATTAACTTTTCACTAAAATATAAACACTTAATTAGAAGATATACAAAAATATTGTTCGTAACTCTTAATTAACACCGACCTGTGTGCATAAAATAACATACTTTGAAAAAATCAATTCCTTAAATGTGTGCCCCAAATTCAAAGTCAAAGGACTCGAGCCATTTAAGTAAAGATTTTAAGTGAACGAGTATTCTGATAAAAAATTAACTTAATCAATTCCATCAATACGACTTTGCTGAAATTTAATATAATATAAGACATTATTTAGATGTTTGAATATCAAATTTTAGCTTCACAATTGCAAAATTAGTCATTGAAATGAATCAAGCAGTAGATAAATCAGCTCAAACAGAGTAAAAAACTGCAGAATCAACCATCTTCAGAAAACCAAAGCATGAATTCTTATTATAGTAACTTGCTTATCACACATTAAAGTTAACCAACACCAACCACGAGATCCAATCATCAAAATTGGAAATCCAAACCAAACTTGTTCAAACACAACTCACCCAACAAAAGAAACAAACCAAACTTCAAACTTCAAACTTCACTACAAAGAACCCCACCAAGGAACAACGTACAGCAGAAAAGAAGAGCAATCAAAAACCATGAATCTTGATCTGGTCCTTCCTGACAAGGCCAGCCTGGACCAAGAAGTGCGAGACGTTCTTGCGCTGGTCACCTTGGAGCTGAATTATCTTGCCAAGCTCCTTGTCCTGCACCACATTCCCGTTGCAGCAGAACTCTTTCTTGAGGTCCTTGAGGATCTTCTCGTAGCTGAACTCCTTCTTCAAGCCCTGCACTGTGGTCAGACTCTTCTTCCCATTCCTCTGCTGGATCCGAATGTGCACATACTCCTTCGCTCCGGGGGCATCCGATTCTCTAGCCTCAGCAAACGGGTCAAATGGGGTGGGGACTTGGATTTCCAACTCAACCATGTACTTTGCTTGATCCTAACTTTACAACACCCAACACAGATTGCTTCTGAAAAAAAAAAAAAACCCAAAAGATTAAGTCCATGCCAATTTCACAATACAACAATTTTATCTGTGAGAGATCATGAAATTTCTTATCAGAACATGCTAATTTTTTCTATTAAAAGATTGTATCCAAATTTTCTCATTGAAACAATCCTCCTAGGATGGTAAAATCACCACCACCAACAACAAAACACATCGTACATAAAATCAAACGCCAGATTAAAAAGGTAACCCCATAACATATTACATCTCACAAGAATCACGATCAACATGTACCAAACGTGAAAAAGCCTAGGAAGTTGCGTACAAAACGGTCTATGATTCGAAGAAACTAAAACAACATAAGATTAAAAAGGAAACCCCATAACATATACATCTAACACGAATCACGATCAACATGCACCGAACCTGAAAAACCTAGGAAGTTGCGTACAAAAAACGCCCTATGATTCGAAAAAACTAAAACACGACAACCTAGTAAAACATCATTCAACATGCAACATGTTTGAGAAACCACACAAAAACTGTTTCATGCAGACAAAAACATCAGAGACAGAGATCAGAACCAAACTAAAGTCCAAGAAAGAATAAGAAAAAGGAGATGGAAACAAACCTTGAAGAAAGAGAGAAAATTGTTCGAGAGACTTTAGAAAGAACCCTTAAAGTATGTTATGAATGAAAAACGTGAAGAAGGGTTTACGCGTATATATAGTAGAGCGTGGCGAGAGGCGGTGCAAGTGTGTGAGGGCCACTAATTTTTGGACGGCTGAGATTTCATGAGGGGTACACGTGGCGATGATACGTGGTTTTCGGCGAGGTGGGAAAAAGAAGAGGTTCGTTTGGATGGAAGGATAAGAGAATCGTATTCGTATTCGGGATAAGAATAAGACGGAATGAACGAGGAGCAAGTTGTATCCAAACAGGTAATAGTTGAGAGAGTGGGACCCACAAAGTTCAGGGAACGCCAGAGAAAGATACAGAAGAATCCAGAAAGGAAAAGTTACATCATCATTATTATTTTTTATCAATATTTTTTTTTTCTTTTATTTGACACAATATGATTTTGTATAATAATAATCATATTGTTTTAATTTCAGTCTAGAATTTTGAACTATATTTTCACTGATTAAAGGAATAAATTTATTCTACTTAAAAAGTTTGATACTAATTTTATTTTTGTTAGGATGGAACAAACTTTACAAGACTCAATTGTTCTTTTCTTTTAAATTTGAAAATTAAGAATATAAGAAAGCAATTATAAATACAAAAAATGACTTTATAATTAAAAAATACAATTTAATATTATAAAGTGACCTTCCTAAAGTGATTGGTTTGTCGATTCTTTAACCAAATGCTGTGATGTGGCAGTTATGAGTTTGGAGGAAATTGAGATTTGTACATTATATTCTCTTAATTAATTTATTCTTCAACTTTAAGCAAGATATCTTAACAATTACGTTTAAATATATGGCTAAATTATAATTGCATTTAATGTATCAATCTTTGATTCAAATTATAATATAACAATATAATAATAAAGTGGTTAAAAAGTTATCTATTCTATCAAAATATCAGTTTTCTTCCGATTTCCGATGACTTTAGTCAAATCGGACATTAAAGTTCAGTAAACTAATAAACAGAGTTGACCAAAATATTTAACTAATATAAACTTAACAAAAACATATCTAACTTTTTCACTATTCTTGTATTTTTTAATATATAAGTAGTATTGTATTACTTTTATATAAAACATTGTTAATTTATTATTTTTAAATGGAAAAAAGTATAAAGTATAAATTGCTTTTCAGACATTTAAATGATTAAATAAATTAGAGTAATAATCAGTATAATAAATATTAATGTATTTCGTTTTTTTTAATAAAAAGAAATAATTTTATTAATTTGATTTAAATTCTATTAATGGTTGATGTAACAACCCAAAAAATTTAAAGTATTTTGTCATTCAATTTTTATAAATAAATAAAATATAATTTTAAATCACAAAATATTTGATGCATAAAAAAGAAAAAAATAAATAAAAAAGAATAGAAGAAGAGAAAAAAAATCAAAAACAAAAAAAAAAAAAACTTTTTTTCTTTCTTTTCTTTATTTTTTTTTATACATCAAATGTTTTGCGGTTTAAAATTGTATTTTATTTATCTATAAGAGTTGACTGAAAAATGCTTTAAAATTTTTGAGTGGTTAAATTTTAGAATTTTTGGATTGTTAGAGTTAAAGATTGAAATAATTAAGTATATATTTGTAGTAATTGTCATAAAACAAATTACTATTAATATACAATTTAAATTTTCTATGGTAATATACAATTCACATTCTCTTTATATCTATACCTTAAGATTTAGGATTTAGAATTTAAAATACATTTAATTAGGATTAAGATAATTGTAAGGTGAATAACATATTAATATTAAATTTTTTAATTAACACGTATTTTATTATTAGCCAAAAATGTACTTAATTACCTTGAACATTAAAAAATTTAAACAAATTAATATAATTAAAGTTTTGTAGTAGGTTTGTTATTATTAAAAATGAAATATGTCAGACTATTTATGCAATAAAGTAATTAAATATATAAAAATCTATTTAATATAATGTTTTAACATGTTTTTATATATTTTTAAGAGATAAAGAAATCGTTATCATACTTATTAGCTGCACTCTTTGTTCTTTTTTTCACAAATTATATGTATGTTTTTTAAGGTAGAGTAAATCATCAATTAAAATATACGAGGATATCTAGCTAAAAACCTATATCAAGAAAAGATAAATTTTTTGAATAATAAGTGTAAACTTCAATAATAAGGTTCTGATTTTTTTTATTTATATTCTTAAATTAATATACATAAATATAAAGTAAGTCTTTAATATTTGATAAAAATTTTGCTATTAAGTCTTTGGAATAAGTAAAAACATAAACAAGTTGTTATTATTTTAGTTGCGTCAATCAGACTTTAGGGATTTAATTATAAAAAATCACTTCTCAAAATAATTATAAAAAAATCAGGGATCCAATTATAATTATTTTTTAAATTTTATTTTTGAAAGAGTATTTTATTTTTATAATTATATTATCGATATAGAATATTTATTAGCTTTGTTGATGACTAATATTTATTAGAACATCTCAAGCACTTTTTCCTCCAAACCATATATATATATATATTTTGATAATCTAATTAAAATTTCTGAAAAAGTTTAAGGGCTTGTTGATGAATTAAACTTTTATAATATTAACAAACTACAGATTTTTATGCTTGTTAAGATGGTTGTTTTTTCTTTCATGCAATAATTACTTTAAAAATTGTATCAAATATGGTTTTTAATTCGTTGACATTGTAAAATAAAATAAAATAGAAATATACAAAATAAAAATCTAAAAAAAATCAAAAGTAATTTAGTGGCCTTACAATTTTCCCCAAAATATCTTATAATAAAATCTATTATTATGAAATGAGTTTTTTTAAATAATTTATAATTTTGAATGTCTTCTAAGATTGAGTAATTATGCACTTTGGATTGTTATTTCCAAATAGTTGTATTAAAATAAAATATACAGTTTGCAGAATTGTTTTTCTGAAGTTGAAAAGGTGTAATAGCAATGCTCTATCATTGTTCATTTTGAATTGAAGATAATGATGTTATGTGATGTGAAAGTGAGATACATGAATATGAATTATTGGAATCCATAATTTGTAATATGAGATGATGGATGTACAAAGAAAAAATAGTGTTAGTGTGAGAAATTGGGCCATTTATTCCTAAAGTATTTTGTTGGTGGTTTCTTTTGCAACCCATAATTTTTCATTTTCTCTTCTTCATTTATAAACAAAAAAAAAATACTTATGAATTATATGATTTAAAATTTATTTTTAATAAAAAAAATTAAATAGTATAATTTAAAATAAAAAATTATTTATAAATTATATAATTTGATTTTTTTAAATTATACAATT
>Ga0209700_103402_pt1 | contig 30584 bp, 16 predicted proteins | sample SiratroredBW_FD_187528 | JGI IMG/M metagenome (GOLD analysis project Ga0209700, IMG submission 187528) | Root nodule microbial communities of legume samples collected from California, USA - Siratro red BW (SPAdes) (version 2) | ecosystem: Host-associated > Plants > Roots > Nodule | place: USA...
AATAAATAAAAAAATAAAAAAAAACTACACCTTTATTTTTAATTTAAATAAACTTAAAAGGCTTCTATTTGAATTTAATAAATAAAGAAAAAAAAAACTGCACCTTTATTTTAATTTAAATAAACTTAAAAGGCTTCTATTTGAATTTGATAAGTAAAGAAATAAAAAAAACTGCATCTTTATTTTAATTATTCTTGCACTTTAATCATGGGCTTAAGTCCAATTGCTTTATCTATGCCGCACCTTACGTCGTCTCGGCTTGCACCCTAGGTTCCCAATTGCAAAAATCAAGTTTCAATCTACTTAAATAAATAAAAAAAAGCCTAAATTCAATTACGTAACGTAAGTCTTTATCCATTAAGTAAGTTCCATTTCTTTCGATTATCATGAGCCCAAGCTCAAATGAGGTGTCTTTTCACTTTAACCTAATTAGGTTTACTAGCAAATATACTTAGGAAAAGGAAAGAAGGCATCAGCGCCGCATCATTCTCCTCTCTTTTTTTTTTTTTACTAAAATTCAAACTCCTCTCTCTTCCACTCAAGTCCGAACCTAATTAAAATAAAAACAATAAGAGCTTCACGGTGATTGTGAACGGCGGCTAGGTACTCTAGAAAATCATATAAATTATTTTAAAATTATATTATTATAAAATTAATAAAATATTTAAAATATTTATTTAAATTATTATATGATAAATTAAAAAGTCAATAAATATTAGTTTAAAGTATGTTACGATTTTTAATATTAACAAAATAATTTATATGTATTACAAAAACATTTTAAAATTAATATATAAACTTTTATTTTTTTAATATATTTAAAAATAAAAACTGCAAAGAAATCAGCTTACGATAAGCGATCATTGGGAAAGATACCTTGTACAATTCATTAAAATCACGTTAAGATATACTGAATATATGGGACTCGATTTTACTTCATGTACAATAAATATGTTTATTCTTGTAAATGAAATGTACAATGGCTTATTGCAAATTTTGTTTATTACTATGAACCTTTTTGAAAGATATTTCCTAATTGCAAATGCATAGATTCACTTTGTTTGCTTCCCAGTCTTCTAAAAGGAAACGCAAGATGAAATATATATATATATATATATATATATATGTTTTCTTCTATTGTGCATTACTTGTTTCACGTAATCTTACTGTTAATCAACATTGACTTCCCAAAGGCTTTTATATTTATACTATGTATGCTGCATTGTCTGAATTTTCACCTTGTAATTGCTTTCCTGTATCTAACGTACCTCTGGTCAGCTGAAGTAGTTGTTTTATAGTGGGTTATTTTGGTCAGCTGAAGTAGTTGTTTTATAGTGGGTTATTTTGGTATGTTTTGTGACAGTCAGGGATGTGTATTTTTCATTAGTAGAAAAATAGTCTTTGTAGTCGATTTTGAAAGATTTTTTTTCGATACTACATCGGTTTAACAACCGATGATTGGACTTATTATGTCGGTTAAAACAAGTAAACCGACATGATGATTAATATAATAATTAAGAGAATACCTATGTCGGTTTTGGACACCCAACCGACATAGTGTAGTGTTTCTATTTGTTTTTGCTATATACTTTTTACAGCCTCTCCAAACCTCTCTGAATTAAGCCTCCTTTCTGTATCTCCAGCTGTACCAGTTCATTTCACTGACTCGCCCTAAAGTTGTTCATACCTGTAAAACAAAGAATCGATTTGCCTAGGTGAAAATTATTTGTAATTAAAGTTAAAATAATTTGTAAGATCATCACAATATTCGAAAAAAATTAGTTGAAAGCTGAAAATTGAAAAAATTAGGTGACTTGTACATAACTGATAACTAAAGAAACTTATAAATGTAAATGAAAAAAATTGATATATTTAAATTATACATAAAAAAAAAAAACAGAATCAGTGCAAACAACTAGAAATGAAATTAAACTTTGTTCTGTTTAGTCTTAAATAAAAGGATGAGGCTTCTTATGTTGAAATAAAAACAGAAAATACATAGCAGATAGCAAAGCAAAAGACACAACATAACAAATTACCACACCTATCATTATTTCATAATGCAATATTTTACGAGGACTTCTGAATGAAATATTATAAGCTAAAAGGAAAAAGAATTAATAAAAGAAACAACGAGAAAGCAAATACCATAAACAGAACTTAAAACCAAGGAAGCACAACGTGAGGAGCAGGAAATAGGACAAAATAGACATGAATTTCTTAACTGTAAGTTATACTGAAAGAAAAACAAGAAAAGGATAAAAAAAAGAAATTGCAATGAAGGACACAAGGATTAATTCCTTAATTCAAGGGATCCTACTGCTCTCAAAGAAGATAAATGACTTACCAGAACTCATTATGATTTTCTTTACAAATCTAATGAGGAAATTTTTTCTTTGGCGCAGGCTTCTCTTCTAAGTCATTTGATCCACTACACATTAGATAGACAACTGTGTTTTTTACAATAATATCTTTCATTTATTGCTGCTCCATTACGTTGAAAGGGACAATTCTCTTTAGATGTGTAATTTTGGAATGAAGGGAGGTCTGATGGAAAATTATATTAAGGAATCAAGTACCAAATTAGAAGTCCACAGTACAGGAAAGCAATTGCCAAAGTACAAGTTCAAGAAAAGATGCAAAATGAAAGATAGCGTCCTTGATTCATAACCTGCAGGATAAGAGCAGGAAAATGAATAAGGTAACAGAGGGAATAGTGCAGAGGGAATATTGAGAGAATTCAGAGAGAGATAAGTACATACAGGAATTGCCTAAAAAGGTTGATACAGCTCCCAGCGCTTATGAGGAAAGGTTTTGCGAGAGCTTTTTCTGTTGCCCTTGCCTTGCGGATCTATTGCCACGTTTTCCTTTTCCTCAACAAACTTTCCCTGCTGTCCCGTGGTCCCTTTAGGTTCCATGTCATCATTAATTTGTCTCATTACATACGTTTAGCAAATTCCAAAAAAATTTCAACACCTTTCTCATACACATCACTTATTCAACTTGCATTTATCAAACTTCGATCCATCACTACGAGTAGTGAAAGGTTTTCAGATACAGAACTCAATCAGTAAGATTAAATAAAAATTGTTGGGGATCGAGCATCCCCGAACTTAGTACCCAAACACGTTTTTCCTATATCAAATTATATACAAAGACAATTTAAGCAATCTAATCATAAAAACATCTCAATCATAAAACAATGATCAAATAAAATACAAAAATTGCCAAGAATGTAACATTCCCGGACCCAATACTATACGCACAAAACATGGATCAAACATACTCCAAAAACATTTTAATCCGAACAAGCATTCTAATCATGCAGATAAACATTCAATACAATCATTTCAAAGATGATAAAAGCACACCACTTGTAGAGCAGTGGTGACACCAAAATAGAGAAGACGACCAACCCAAAGTTGTGACGCCAAAACCGAACCGAACCCAACTCGGCCAAACAAACCCTACCAAAACCACAAAGCACAAACAAATACCGAATAAAATAACAAAATCAGTTAAAGCAAACGAAAATGGAAGAGAAACCAAAAAACGAAAGCTTCAAAGCAAATGCACGTTCAAATCGAAAATGTAACCGTTTAAAGAGACGCTCTCGGCTTTGCGAACAAGAGGAAGTGAAATGGAGTACAATGAGGAAGTAATGGAGGTCGAAAAGTGAGGGAGAAGTCGGCAGAACAGTGATAGGGAGAGGACGCGCGCAGTAGAGAAGAAGAAAAGTGAAGTTAAATTTCGCGATGGAGGTAAAATAGAAGAGAACCGACGTGGTGCATGCCCTGAAATTAAAAAAAAAATCACTGTTAACACACCACATCGGTTACAAAGCTCAACTTTTTTTTCCTAATTTTCCCCAATTTGTCGTACAGCATGAACTACGTCGGTTCTGAGGCCGTAATTGACGTAGTGGACAACAATCCCACGTCGGTTCTGGCCTCTTAACCGATGTGGGATTCACGCGCCTCCTGAAACTTTTAAAAATTTGAATTTTTCTTTTTTATAAATAGGTCAATGACGGTTGTTTGTGCCAACCCACGTGGGATTGTTCATTTATTTACAAAAATGTCACCGCGTTTCTAACTACATCGTTTGCCTGTTTAACCATCATAAAAATGAGACGTTAAAGCCTATTTTTCTACTAGTGTTTGTATTTTTTTTGAAACTTTGTTTTCATTATATCTTCTCTTGAAAGTATAAGAGTGTTAGGTATGACTCATAATACCAATAGGGGAAGTTATAGGCTTTGTGGGCTGGGCCAGGAGTGCGGGGGTATTTTGGTTATTGTACCTTGTTTAGGGTTATTTATATAATCATTTGTAATTGTAACCCTAGTGATTGATCTCTCTAATAACAAAACACAGCCGCTCAAACGCTCCCGAGGATGTAGACAAATTGTCGAACCTCGTTAAATCTTGTGTTCTCTATTTTCTTCATCTTTGTTCATTTTCGTTTGTTCCTGTGTTTATAGCATGAGTTTCTCAACAATTGGTATCAGAGAGAGTTGAGATGATGTCAATAGGTGCTAAATTCGAAGTTGTGAAATTTGATGGTCACAGTAATTTCGGATTATGGCAGACGAGGGTGAAGGATCTGTTAGCGCAACAAGGGCTGTTGAAGACTTTAAAGTCGCAGAAACCAGCGAAGATGGAGGATGAGGATTGGGTGGATCTGCAGGAACGAGCAGCAGGAACCATACGATTGTGTTTGGCAGACGAGATCATGTACCATGTAATCAGTTTGTCGTCTCCAGATGAAATCTGGAAGAAACTGGAATCCCAATTTATGTCAAAAACCTTGACGAATAAATTGTATCTTAAGCAGAAGCTCTATGGGCTGAAGATGCAGGAGGGTAACGATCTTGCACAACATGTGAATATTTTTAATCAAATGATCACAGATCTAGCGCAGTTAGATGTGAAGATCGAGGATGAAGGCAGAGCAATAATTTTGTTATGTTCTTTGCCTTCTTCCTACGAACATATTGTGACAACCCTTACGTATGGGAAAGAAACAATCAAGGTTGAGGAGATTACTGCAGCGTTGTTGGCACACAACCAACGAAAGCAGAATGCAGGGGAGAGTTCTTCTCAAGGTGATAGTTTATACATTAAGGGTGGTCAGGAACGTGGAAGGAAGCAAGAGAAGGATGGTTCTGGAAAACGAAATTTCATATCAAAGTTAAGGGGTAAAAAGACGATTCAATGTTACAAGTGTAAACAGTCAGGTCATATGAAGAAGGACTGTCCAACGTGGAGAAAGCAAAATGATGAAAAACAGGCTGACTCATCCAAGTCTGTAAATGTGGTGCAGAATGAGGAATCTGATGACAGTGACGGTGACATGCTTTCTGTTTCAACTACTCAGTTTTCAGATGTATGGATTCTTGATTAAGGATGCTCTTATCATATAACGCCTAACAGGGAGTGGTTTACGACTTACAGGTCAGCTAATTCTGGTTGTGTCTATTTAGGTGATGATAGATGTTGCAATATTGTTGGTATTGGTGATGTCAGAATTAGGATGTATGATGGTACTGTTAGAACATTGTGTGATGTTAGGCATATACCTGAATTGAAAAATAATCTGATTTCCTTGGGCACTTTACATAAGAATGGTTTTATTCCTAAAGCTGATGAGGATAGGGAGACCATTAAAATTGTTAAAGGTGCATTGACTGTGATGAAAGGAAAGATAACTACTGGAAATATCTATAAACTGTTAGGGAGTACAGTTGTAGGTGGAGTTCATTCTGTTGAGTCACATGATGATAATACAAAATTATGACATATGAGACTTGGACCTCTTAGTGAACGTGGGATGACTGAATTGCATAAAAGAAATTTGTTGCATGGTGTTAAAACTTGCAAGTTCGATTTTTGTAAGTTTTGTGTTCTTGGGAAGCAGACTAGAGTTAGTTTTATGACTAGAAAGCATAGAACTGAAGGGATTCTAGATTATGTGCATTCTGATGTATAAGGCCCTACTAGAGAGTCTTCATTTGGTGGATCTATGTACTATGTTACTTTTACTGATGATTTTTCTAGAAAAGTTTGGGTGTATTTCATGAAACAGAAATCTGAAGTTTTTGACAAGTTCAAGTTGTGGAAAGCTGAGGTGGAGAACCAAACAGGTAGAAAGATCAAGTATTTGAGGTCTGATAATGGCACAGAGTACACTGATTCACAGTTCCAAAAATTCTGTGAGGAGCATGGAATTCAGAGACATTTTTCAGTACGAAAGACACCACAACAAAATGGTGTTGCTGAAAGAATGAACAGGTCGTTGACTGAAAGGGCTAGATGTTTGAGATTGAATGCAGGGCTTCCTAAGCTTTCTAGGCAGAGGCGGTTAGTATGGCATGTTACCTCATCAACAGATCACCACGAGCTTCTTTGGGTGGTAAGGTTGCAGAAGAGGTATGGACAAGAAATGCAATTGATTTTAGTCACTTAAGAATATTCGGTTGTCCTGCTTATGTGCATGTGCCTAGTGATGAGAGATCAAAACTTGATGCAAAATCCAAGAAGTGCATATTTCTGGGCTACAAGAAAGGTGTGAAAGGCTACAAGTTTTGGGATCCAGTTGACAAGAAAGTGGTGATCAGTAGAGATGCAGTTTTTGATGAGCAGTCCATGTTGCAGCAAAATCAAGAAAAGGTGCAAATGGAGTTAGAACATATCCCAGCAGCAGCAACATTAGAGAGAATTGAAAGTTCTAATCCAGCATCAGATGATTATAGTACAGTTCATTTGCAGGACTATAATCTTGCAAGAGATAGAGAGAGACGCACCAATGTAAAAGCTCCAACCAGATTGGGTTTTGAGGATATGGTTTCTTTTGCTCTTAACATTACTAGTGAGGATCCAACCAGTTTTCAAGGGGCTATCGCTAGCCAGGATAGAGAGAATTGGATGGGTACAATGGTAGAAGAGATGGATCCTTGCAGAAAAACCAGACATGGGAGTTAGCACACCTTCCTGAAGGAATGAAGGCTATTGGTTGTGTACAAGAGAAAGCCAGCAGTATCAGAAAAAGAAGGGGAAAAGTTCAAGGCTCGCCTAGTAGTAAAAGGGTTTTCACAGAAGAAAGGCATAGATTATGATGAGATTTTTTCTCCTGTGGTTAGACACACTTCTATCAAGGCCGTGCTTGCATTAGTAGCTACCTGGGATTTGCATTTAGAGCAGATGGATGTTAAAACTGCTTTCTTCCATGGTGATTTAGAGGAACAAATTTATATGCAGCAGCCAGAGGGTTTTTCTCAACCTGGACATGAGCATTTGGTTTGTAGGTTGAAGAAATCTTTATATGGATTGAAACAGTCTCCAAGGCAATGGTATAAACGGTTTGACTCCTACATGATTCAGATTGGCTACAAGAGTTGTGAGTATGATTGTTGTGTTTATGTAAAGAGTCTTGATGATGGTTCTTTTATTTTTCTGCTACTGTATGTTGATGATATGTTGATTGTTGCAAAAAATTTGGATGATGTTGTTGGTTTGAAAGCTTTATTGAGTCAAGAATTTGATATGAAAGACTTAGGTGTTGCAAAGAAAATTCTTGGGATGGAGATTCATAGGGATAGAAGCTCAAAGAAATTGTGGTTATCTCAACAAGGTTATGTTGAGAAGGTACTAGACAGATTTGGAATGAGCAATGCAAAGCCTGTGAGCACTCCATTGGCAAATCACTTCAAGCTCAGTTCAAACCAGTGTCCTAAGACAGATAAGGAGGTTGCAGACATGGCAGAGGTTCCTTATGCTAGTGCTGTTGGCTGCTTAATGTATGCAATGGTATGTACTCGCCCTGATTTAACTCATGTCGTTAGTCAAGTTAGCAAGTACATGTCTAAACCAGGTAGGCAACATTGGGAGGCAGTCAAATGGATTTTCAGGTACTTGAGAGGTACTGTGGGGCATGGCATTGTGTTTGGTAATAACAGGGTGATCCTTTGGTTATCGGATATGTGGATTCAGATTATGCAGGTGATTTGGATAATAGAAGGTCGACAACTGGGTATGTTTTTACTATCAGTAGAGGACCTGTATGTTGGAAGTCAACTATCCAGTCTATTATTGCATTATCTACCACTGAAGCTGAATACATGGCAGTAGTTAAGGCTCCAAAAGAAGCTTTGTGGCTTATTGGGTTAGTAAATGAATTGGGTGTTCAACAAGGTGGAGTTCAGTTGCATTGTGACAGTCAGAGTGCTATTTATTTAACAAAGAACCAGATATATCATGCTAGAACAAAGCATATTGATGTGAGGTTTCACAAGATCAGAGAGTTGATTGCATCTGGTGAGATATTGTTGCAGAAGATTGGTACTGAGGAGAATGCAGCTGACATGTTAACCAAGCCAGTTACCACAGACAACTTCAAAGCTTATGTTTTCAAGGACCTTTAGATACTATGCTTGAGTATTGGCAAAAAAAACACAATGAGACAAGTTTGTTTTGAATTGAGAAATAAATGAAATTTACTCATTGATCTTAAATTGTTTTAAAAACTTAATAATTATATTCAAATATACAGTAAAATGTAAGGTAGTTAAAACTGAGATTTTAACAATATAATTATATATATTATATGTCATTCAAATGTAGGCAAAATGGTAAAACATTAAGATGATAACGATTATCTACTAAAATTGTAAAAATATACTATGTTATATATATATATATATATTTTGTCAATCTCACTTTAATTGAATGAGTTTTAATTAAAATAAAACAAAATAAATAGTCACTTTATTTCTTTTATATTATGTCTTAAATATTTTTTTACTTACTTTATAATATATATATATATATATATATATATATATATATTATATTAAAAAGTAAAAGATAAATTCGTATTACAATCAAAAAAAAATATTTATTGATTATTTGTTAAAAGTGGTAAGAGACTAATCTAGAATTCAATTTTTCTATAAATTTTATAAAAAAATTTATGTATAACTTTTTTAATCATAACTATTATGATATTTAACATAATTAACAAAAGTATTAAATTTATATTTATTCACTAATATATTATAATGTAATAAGATGAAAAAATAATAATAATTATAATAGTTATTATTGTTATTTTAATCTGAGAATAAAAGTTACACTGACACCTATGAATACTTAATAAAAAAGATATGAATAGAAGTACGAGGTAAACCGAATGTCGCCCGTACAATTAGCTGGTATGAATACGAGGGGAAAGGCAAAATCGAATGTAGAAAGTTATCGGAAATTTCACTCTCAATTCTTCTCGGAAATTTCACTCTCAATTCTTCTGAAAACTTGTGATGATGAAAATGAGAGAATGCTAAGTAATAGTGGGTGGTGGTCCTGCACGTATAAGAGAAAAAAACAAAATTGAATATAGTGGCATGCTTGAACTGAAAAGAAATGAATAATTGAACCTTGCATGTAAAGAAAAAACTAAATGAACCTACCTGGCATGGTTGGACTGAAGCTCACTGTATATTATCAATGCCACTAACTCAGGCATGTGAAACCGCATGGCCCACGCGCTATACCCTATGAGTCTACGCGTTATCAGAAAACACATTCTTCAATGCCATGCAAATATCAGGGATTCAATTTTAACCTATTCTTCATAAGTATTAATAATAGCTGAAAAGAAGATGAAAGCTCAATTTCCCCAAAAGCTGTTCATAATAAACTGTGCCATTGTAGTGAATGCTGTATCGTGGTGAAGAATTTTTATTGGTAGCTATGGTGGTTGGTAAAAGAATCATAAAGAACATTGGAAGGTGGAAAGTCTTGTCACACACGAAATCCCTCCGCCAATACGAATAACTTTTTATCAGAAATAGAGTTTAATAATTCAAAAATTAATATAGCAACCATAAAAATAAATAATTAATCTTAACCGTTAGGATGTGACTTTAAAGGAAAAAAGGTAAGAATAAAAAAACCTCATCATAGAAATGACTATAATTAATTCAATTAATTGAATTTTTTTTTAACTCCGTCAATCCTGTCATTCAACAAACTTTTCTTTTTGAATTAATAGATTTCAGATTCTTTAGTAGTTAAATTTGTCTTATGTTTTTTCTTATAATTTTTATTCACTGGGACGTTCTTACGATCTTATATTGTTCTGAAGCATCTTAGTTTTGTCATATTTATTACATGGATTTTTAAGATATCACGAGTAAGAGGTAATGAATATTTTAAGTAATTATAAACTAGTTTGTCAGTTATTGTTAGGAAAAAAAAGTATGCATTGATAATACAAAACAATTTTATAAGTTAAAGGTAAAAAAAAAATATTTTTTTTATCAACAGTAAAAAAATGTCTTGACTTAATCCGGTAATAAAATTTTCATTCAAAATTGAGTCGAGTCAGTTTAACTTGTTGAACTGAATCAAATTAATTTAATCTTTCTTTAAAATTATAACTTTATTAGTTTACTCGTGGCACATTTGACTAATTTCACAAATTTATTTGCATATATTATTTGAAAATTTTAGATGCTGCTTTTTTAAAGTGACCTTGTTTTACTTAAAATATTATTATATAATATTAGAAGACAATTTTAATTTCTCTCAATTTAATTACTATATCATCATTACAATTTAAATATTTATTTATTAGATAGAAGTGGGACCTCGCAACTGGATCGGAAGACAAAATTACCCTTTCTAGATGGCAAACAAAGTTAAAGTAAAAAGGGTGGGAAATTAAAATGAAAATGGAGCAGCAAACTTTTTTTTTCTATAAATAGCTCTTCGCCTCCTCTCATCAACTCACCCCTCTCCCATCTACCTTACTCCTTTCATTCTGTCACCATGTAACTCTTTCAGTTTCTGGTTCGGAGGGGGAAGACCTAAGAGGTTTTTTTCTTCATCTGAAAACTCTTTGTGCTTTCGCTTTTCTATTCGTTCGTTCCAACGCTTCGCTTTTATAAATACTACAGTAGGGTCGATTTGGTTTCATTATGATGTCTTTTTCGCTAATCATGTGATCGTACGTTTTTTTTGTGGTTTTGTTTTGAACTTGCAGGTATTAGTGTTGCAACAGATCTAGAGAATCAAAGAATAGACACGGCACATTTATACAATTAGGAAATAAGTGTTAAATATTACAACACAGATACAGAAAGAATAAGGAACAACAGATATCGGTCTCGAAGCTTCACCGGTCTTCTGGTTGAAGATTCACCGATTTTTTGACCGTTTTTGATTTTGTCTGTTTTTGAAGTAAATAGCTATTCACCTCCTCCCATCTACCTTACTCCTTTTATTCTGTCACCATGTAACTCTTCCAGTTTCTGCTTCTGAGGGGGAAGACCTAAGAGGTTTTCTTCTTCATCTGAAAACTCTTTATGCCTTCGCTTTTATATTCGTTCGTTCCAAAGCTTCGCTTTTTATAAATACTATAGTAGGGTCTTGTGTTTTCTTAAACTATCCCAATCAAAGCTGAAATATCCCAGTTGTGATCAGCAAATTTTTCATCTCTTGCTTTCTGCATAGGATTTTGAGTTTGTCCTGAAAAGTGAAAAACGTTAGTGTTCTTGTTTAATTTGTTTTAATTGTATGTTTCTCATTAACTAAGCTTGAATGATTTATACCTGGAAAGATGGTCTGAGACATTTTGAGTGAGGAAAACTCCGACAACAGAATCCACAACAGATCCCTTCCAGATCGAAAAGCGCCTGTCGCCTGTTGTATGTTCCATGTTATTAGTACTGAAACTGTGTTACTGAATATGCAGAATGGATGAGCATATTTGCATTCATTTGTGATTATTTTTTTTTTGATAACTTAGCGATTAACTGCATCTAGCGTGATGTATTTCAGCTTTAGTTAATACTTGATTGAATTTTCCACTGTGTTGTAGGGTATTAGTAATTCATTGAGTGTCCTACCTTGGCATGCCTTTATTTAAAAATGTTCTTTGCTGACGAACTTTCTTTTAAAACATTTTTAGAAGAAAATATAAATAAGTTTTTACGCAGTAATGTATAGAAGCTTTTTCATAGTTAATCTTTTCGAAATGGGTTTTATAACTCATAAGCTAGTTATAACTCATACTGTAAATCGACATTGAAACCCAAGAGTTTGAGGAGCAAGGGGTGGGCAGAATATGCTTATTCCTTACTAAGGACCATTTTTGGATTAAAAAACTACTAGCTAAAGTTGATCTTGATGAGGAAATTAATAAAATCTAGTGTCTTTTACTTGCAGATATTAACAGTGAGATTGATGGAAGTGATTGAGAGAAGGCGAAATAGTGGTAAAAAGAACGAAAAGTGTTTCCTGAACGAGGAGAAACATTCATGATAAGGATGCGTACAAGGTATGGATGATATATTCATCATTAACTACTCTTCACACAAGTGACTAATATCCACTCTGTTAGGCGGAATATATATTTCCCCAACACAAATAGGTAAATATTTATCATTTGTGTGAATAGTACTTAGATTAGATTATCATGAAAATATATCATTTATATCTTGTAATTGATGCATCCTTACAATAAATGCTTCTGCTCTTCCACGAAACACTTTTCGTTCTGTTTCCACCATTTGGCCTTTTCTGGATTACTTCCATCAATCCCACTATTGTTAACATCCGCAAGTAAAAGAGACCAGTCTTTATTAGTCTCTTCGTCAAGATCAACTTTAGGTCGTAGTTTTCTTGGATCCAAAGATGGTCCTTCTTAGGGAACAAGCATATTCTGCCCTTGTTCCTCAAGCTCTTGGGTTTCTCCGTTGATTTCCAGTAATCTAAATGGCTCTATTGAAACGTCCACGGCCTGTATGTCTACACAGGCAAAATCAATTCAAGTAATGAGACAGATTGCATGGCAGAATTTCCTGTTCTATAACAATCATAATGTTATTTAGAAAAGGTAGAAAATTTAAGTTGAAGCACCTAATGTGTTGTGTTGCCTTTCATTTTTGCAGGAATATGATGAACTGTTAGGAGCTCTTCTCTTTGTTCGTTTTTCTTTTTCGTGATGAATGCTCGTAAACCTGCAACTAAAGCTTCAATGCATGACTCTGGTTTTTCTCTATTTCCCAAGGTTCTTCTATGAGAACTCTTTTTGGGTCTCTTACGACCTTGGCTCGGTGCTTTCTTCTTCTTGGATTTGATTGGGGTGTTTTATTGAAATCCAAATCAACCATTTTATGGTTGTTATTCTCCGAGTGTGGTGCAAATGCATTATCAGAAGAAACTGTAAACAAATGTTGGATGTGCAAAATGAGTCACAAAAGACAATAAATATTTGCAAGTGATTAAGTATTTTTTCCTTTCTAGTTGCATGCGCACTCATTTTCTTACCAGAAACTTTTTTTTGTCATTTATTCTAACAAAAACTAGTTTTTATCATGGATAATAATTGGTTATATATATATATATATGCTTGATTATTGAAAATTTTATTTCTTTATGCTTTTCTAAAAGCGTGAAATAAATCACAAGATAAGGAACTGTTTGAACAACTTAATGAGATGCTATGGAGAGAAAAATTGTAGTGTAATCATGCATAAAAAACACAGCTTTGTCGTCACTGAAGTTGGAAAGTAACAGAACTCAGATAGAATTAGGATGCGAGTAGTAACTGTCTGCATGCTATTCAATTACTATAGTAAATTAGGATCCAATTACTATAGTAAATTAGGATCCGTTCGAAATGAATCACAAGATAGGGAACTGTTTGAACAACTTAATGAGATCCTATGGAGAGACAAATAGAAGCGTAATAAATCAAAGAAGTAGGACAAGTAACAGAACTAAAAAGAGTTCGTTTCCTACAGTTGTTTAGTTCAAACATGCACTTTTATGATACCATCCTTAACGAGGTCGTACCCAATGTTAAGTTTCAATTTTGGAAGTTGGGTTTTACTTTCTTCAGCTGTTGCACATTGCCGGGAGAGTAGATCTCTCCAATGGAGAAAAGACACGACCTTCTGTAGTACTCCCCCATTGTGGACAGCGGGGAAGAGCTAGTTCATGGTCAAATAAAAGTTTTAGTGCAACGCCACGTACCAACGCTAAACAAAAGTTAGTGCTAAATATGTATAGATCGGGTTAAACTGAAGGAGGAATAACTTATTTTTCTTTTCTCAATTTATAACTTTTAGGTTATTTGATTTTACATTTTTTTTTTTTTGTTCTTCATGCCGTTTATACCACTAATTACATTAATGTTTTCTTTCTCATCTCTATCTTATACATTTAAAGATCATACCTTCTTTCTTTTTATCTCTTTAAATGAGATGTGATGGAAGTTGACTAATAGTCAATTTTTATATTTGTATTTAACTATAGCAGACTTAATATTTTAAACTAGTGATTCAATTTGATAGTGAAAAGTAGGTTTAAATTCAATTTGCAAACTAGTGATTCATTTTGATAATGAAAACTAGGTTTAAATTCAATTTGCTGTGTTGTATTCTTCCATATGTTTGCTATTTTAATGTGTAGTTTCAAATTACGATTTAAAATATGTATTTTATAATGTAAAAATATTATTTGTTTTTGGTTAGCTAATAACTATTATTACCAGCCAAAAATTATTAATAGATCTTTATTCATTAGTAAAATATCATTTTCAATGAATTTTAATGATAAAATATTTTATAGTCAATTTATTGACAAGTTTATTGGAAAAAATTAAAGTGAAATTAGGATAGATTTAATCCACAAATAATAATAATAAAAATAATAAATAAATAAATTAACAGACAGTTGATTGAAAGCACGTTAAGATGTTAAGATATATTGAATGTCTAGGACTCAACTACAAACTTTTCACTCATCTCCTTAAATTCTTTTATCTTTTTTTCTCAATTTAAATAGACTCACACTTTCTGTTTTCCTTTTCTTCTTTTCTTTCATTTTTCACTCATTTCTTAATTCAAACAAACGAGTCTCATCGTGTTTTTATTTTCCAATACTCAAACATAGTATGTAAAGGTCATTGAAACCATGAAGCTTGCATTTAGATTAAGAAAAATAATTTATAAAAAATATTTAAATACATTAAATTTGAATTAGATATAATTTTAAGTTATTTATTTTTTAAATGTTTTATTGCGACAAGTTAATTCAGAGTTATTGAATTTTAATTTCTCATTTTAAATATAGCTTTTAAGTTAAGTGAAATCGTAAACGAATAGTAGATTTTACCTTTTTTTTAAATATATATATATATATAATAATAATATTTTTTGTAAAAAATAAATAAATAAGAGCAATTAAAACAAAGTATTTGAGAGATGATTCAACCTTCATACAAAACTATTTAAGTTTATATAGTCACATTTTTTTTATTTATTTTATTAATGTATTACATGAAAAGTAATTAAGTAATTAAAAAGATTAATTGATGTGTTGGATATATTATGGAGGAGTAATAATAATGTAAAATCTATGTAAAAAGATCTAGTGTCCAAATGAGATCCAAATTAAAGTCAACAACCCTATAAATACAAACTAAATATACACATATAATTAATCAATTCATTTGTTAGTACTTCATCAAACTTAAGTCTATAAAATCAACTACTTTGACAATACTTAATAAAACTTAAGTTCATCTAATATAAATCACTTACATTAAAATGAAAATTAAAAGAATATTCATTACTTTTATCTCCTTCATGAAGCACATCAATAAAAAATTCTCCTCCTCTAAGTTGGGATGACAAGAACATCATCATCTTGCACACCACCTTGGACTTGAACTTCAACCAAGTGTTCATCATCTCCATCTGAATTAAGAGTGTCATTTAAATCTATATTGCCCAAGTGTGTGAGTTGTGGAGTGTGACTTTTTTTTTCTGGCTAATAAGGAGAAGTCCAAGAAAATCTTGTTAGTGTATGCTGAAATGATTTTGGATATGTGAGTGTGACTGAGGTTTTAGAATTAAGAGATGGTTAAAATGCCTTAATTAAATTAATTTAGTTTTATTTTAGTTAAAATTGAAATGAAATCCAATCAAGAAAGAGTGAATAGAGATTCTTCATTTATCTTAATTAAATTCATTTACTTTTATTTTAATTAGATTTGAAATAAAACCCAATCAAGCAACAAGAAGGAGGATTAAACTAGACTCTTCATTTTGAAATTAGATGAGACTCTTTATTTGAAGAAGGGTGCACAGAAACTAAAAAGACTTTATTTAAAATGGGGTTGGAATGAGGAGTAAAGGTGAAGAGACCCTTTATTTTTTGTTTAAATTTTAATTGCATGCATTAATTTTAATGGGTTTGGAATGAGGAGTGAAGGTGAAGAGACTCTTTATTTTTTATTTAAATTTTAATTGCATTGCATTAATTTTAATTAAGTGGTATTAGGTGACAACACATATCACACTGTCAAAATTTAATTGCATTGAATAAAATTAGACTCAAGAAGGTGAAGCGTTTGATACACGAAATAAATGGGAATTACACGTTTTTTACCATCTTGTTATACAACATCCTGTGTGGAATTTGAATGGTACAGAGTATGTAAAAGTAAACTCTCGATTTTAATTACCATGATTACTACCAAATGTATAAAATTATTTAAATATTAAACAATTTTAACTAATCTTACTTTAATTTTTTTCTGATATCTAAACATGTTAACAATGAATAATGAATAACCTTTGTATCTGTAAAAAAAATAATCATTGTAAAAAAAAAATACAACTAATATTGTTATTTCAAAGAAGAATTATGCATATAGGATGAGTTGGAGAATGAAATCTAATGTAATCACACATTTAATAGTTGCAACTAATTGATTCCCTGAGTATAACTGAAAACTATTTTAAAAGGTGAAAAAAAGTTTATTTTTTATTAAATTTAAGAATAATTACACCATATTGAGAACACAATAATAATATGTTATTATTATTATTATTTTAATAATAATAATAAAGTGAAAAAAATATTATTATTTTAGATAAAGTTATTTATCAGATAATAAAAGAATATGTTATAAGACGTAATCATATAAATTTAACATCTTAACGTTAAAAAAACAACAAATTAAACTATTAAACCAATCTAATCATGTCTGTTAGAATATCATCTCTACAATAATCATTATTACTGTACATTATCAACTATTGTTTGATTATAATAAGCAAAAAGAACAAGACTTCAACTAGATGACTATATCAATCTTTAGGTAAGAACTTAATATATATTTAATATATATTGTTAAGACACATATTTACTATGTGTCTTTTCTTTGTCTTTCCTGGTGTTATTATTCTAAGGTAATATACTTTTTTTCTCTAATAATCTTATTCATTGATCTTAAATTGTTTTAAAAAATTAATGATTACATTCAAACACACCCACAATAACATGTAAAGTAGTTAAAAGGGAGATTTTAATATTATATATATATTATATGTCATTCAAATCTAAACAAGATAGTGAAACAGTAAAATAATAAGGATCATCTACTAAAATTGTAAAATTATACTATCTTTTTTCTACTGTACACTAACTATTCACCTAATTAAGAATTAAGAATATTTTCTATTTCTTTGTCTATATTCTTAATTGAATTAAACGAATTTTAATTAAAATAAAACAAAACAAATAATCACTTTATTTTTTTTATAATATGTCTTAAATATATTTTTTTTACTTACTTTATATATATATATATATATATATATATATATATATATATATATATATATATTAAAAAGTAAAAGATAAATTCGTATTAAGATCAAACAAATATTTATTATTCTTTATTAAAAGTGATAAGAGGGTAATCTAGAATTTAATTTTTCTATAAGTTTTATAAAAAAATTTATGTATAATTTTTTTAATCATAACTATTATGATATTTAACATAATTAAAAAATATTAAATTTATATTTATTTAATAATATGTTATAATGTTTTTTTATCGGCAATAATATGTTATAATGTAATAATATAAAAAAATATAATAATTAAAATAGGTATTACTGTTATTTTAATCTGTCAGTAAAAGTCACACTGACATCTATGAATACTAGATGTGATCAAATTCGAATATTTATATGAATCCGAGTACGAGATCAACCAAATATCGCCCTTACAATTCGTTGGCATGAATAAGAGTACGAAGTCAACCGAATCTGAATGTCGCCCGTACAATTAGTTGGTATGAATACTAGGTGAAAGGCGAAGTCGAATGTCGGCTTTGTAAACTTTTCGGGACTTTCACTCTCAATTCTTCTGAAATCTTGTGATGATGAAAATGAGAGAAAACTGGTTAAGTAAAACAGTGGGTTGTGGTCCTGCATCTACAAGCGAAAAAACAAAATAATCTACGTGGCATGCTTGAAATGAACTTGACATGCAGATAAAACAAAATGAAAATAGTAGCATGTTTGAACTGAACCTTGCATGTGTATTACGTGGCATGTGTAGATAAAACTAAATGAATCTACGTGGCATGCTTAGACCGAACTTTACTGTATATTATGAATGCCACTAAGTCACGCATGTGAAACCGCAAGGGCCACGCGCTATACCCTATGAGTCTACGCGTTATCAGAAAACACATTCTTCAATGCCATGCAAATATCAGGGTTCGTTCTTGGGAGATTCAATTTTAACCTATTCTTCATAAGTATTAATAATAGCACTGTGTTATGTCAGAAAAGAAGGTGAAAGCTCAATTTCTCCAAAAGCTGTACATGATAAACTGTCATTGTAGTGAATGCTGTATCGTAACAAACAAAAACAACAGGGTGAAGAATTTTTATTGGTAGCTATGGTGGTTGGTAAAAGAATCATAAAGAACATTGGAAGGTGGAAAGTCTTGTCACACACGAAATCCCTCCGCCAATACGAATAACTTTTTTATCAGAAATAGAGTTTAATAATTCAAAAATTAATATAGCAACCATAAAAATAAATAATTAATCTTAAATTTATGAAAAACATTTTAACTATTCAATTAAATGTTAAATTGTAAAGATAAACAAATATATTTGTGAATATTTTACATAATTATAAACTAGTTTGTCAGTTATTGTCAGGAAAAAAAATAAAATAATACAAAACAATTTTATAAGTTAAAGGTAAAAAAAAATTGATTTTTTTTATCAACAGTAAAAAACTGTCTTGATTTAATCCGGTAATAAAATTCTCATTCAAAATTGAGCCGAATCAGTTTAACTTGTTGAACTGAATCAAATTAACTTATTTTTTCTTTAAAATTATAACTTTATTAGTTTACTCGTCGCACATTTGACTAATTTCACAAATTTATTTACATATATTATTTGAAAAATGTAGATGCTGCTTTTTTAAAGTCCCCTTGTTTTACTTAAAATATTGTTATATAATATTAAAAGACAATTTTAATTTCTCTCAATTTAACTATCATAGCATCATTACTATTTAAATATTTATTTATTAGATAGAAGTGGGACCCTCGCAACTGAATCCGAAGATAAAATTACCCTTGCTAGATGGCAAACAAAGTTAAAGTAAAAAAGGAAGAAAATAAAAATGAAAATGGGACGGCAAAAAAAATCTCTATATATAGCTCTTCACCTCCTCTCATCAACTCACCCCTCTCCCATCTACCTCACTCCTTTCATTCTGTCACCATGTAACTCTTTCAGTTTCTGATTCGGAGGGGGAAGACCTAAGAGGTTTTTTTCTTCATCTGAAAACTCTTTGTGCTTTCGCTTTTCTATTCGTTAGTTCCAAAGCTTCGGTTTTATAAATACTACAGTAGGGTCTTGTGTTTGTTTTCTTAAACTATCCCTATCAAAGTTATTCTATTTATCTTTTCCAAGCTTCTTGCTTCTTTGTTTTACTGGGGCAGATTCATTCTTACTGTTTATTTTCCTCATTTCAGAATTGGGATCAGCAAATTTTTCATCTCTTGTTTAATTTGTTGCAGGGATGAAGTTGAGATATTTTGCTGTTTTTGACATTTTGCTGTTTTTCACATCTGTTACAACACAAATTGAGCTGTCATTAGTTCTCCAGAAAACATTTCTGTCACACCTTCTCTTCAGAATTTCCGGTGATTTCTTTGTTCTTAGAATTCATTTCACAAATAGATTGATCTAATATTTTCCTATCCTGATTATCATTTCCTTCTCGCTGCACAGTACATACTTGTGGACCATTGATCATCGAATATGTGATTTCCTTCCGGTATGACTTCAAAGGAAATCGAGCAGCAAGCGACATGAATGCAGAAACAAAAAGGGGTAAGAAGAAATGTATTTTGTTTTAATTGTATGTTTTTCATTATTTAAGCTTGAATGATTTATACCTCAGATGGTCTGAGACATTTTGAGTGAGGAAAACTCCGACAACAGAATCCACAACAGATCCCTTCCTAATGTGTTGTGTTGCCTTTCATTTTTTCAGGAATATGATTAACAGTTAGGAGCTCTTCTAGCTGTTCGTTTCTTTTTCGTGATTGATGCTCGCAACTCTGCAACTAAAGCATCAATGCATGTCTGCAGGCGTTCTTCATTTCCAAAGGTTTTTCTGTCAGAGCTCCATGTTTGCTTTGTGGTATCTTTTGGACCGGCATGAGCTCTTATAGAAGCCTTTGATCTCCTATTTTCGCTTCTTATCTTCTTTTGAACATTTGGAAATGGAACCACATAGTCTAAGCAGCATGCCTGCGTATTGTTATGCCTTGCTCCTATCAGATTTCCTTCCTGTTCAATACTTGGTTGCTTTCTCTTTAAACCAACCGCTGGTAGTCCACATACTATAACTATGCTAGTATCCCTAGTCTCAAAGTTCAAGGTCCTACGTGTCTTTACGGCTGATTGAGCTGCTTCTCCTAATGGAACAGCCTCTGTAGTGACCTTTCTGATAACTCCTTTTGGTCTTTCTTCTTTTACGACCTTGGCTCTGTACTTTCTTGTTCTTGGTTTTGATTGAGGTGTTTCTAGTTTATGGTTGTTATTCTTCTAGCGTGGTGCAAATGCATTACCAGAAGGGCTGTAAACAAATGTTGGATGTGCAAAATGAGTCGGAAAAGACCAGAAATATTTGTAACTAAGCATGTTCGGGGAGCTTGAATGCCAAGATTTTAACTTGTATTTTAGTAGTTTGGAAAACAAGCCATGTGATTGATTTAGTAGTTTAAATTTGTAAGTCTTCTTTTCCTGTAAGACAATGTTGTTTTGTTAATGAGAAGTTGTGTTTTATGATTATTCCTAACAGCTATTTTTTCCTTTTCTAGTTGCATGTGCACTCATTTTCTTACTCAGAAACTTTTTTTTTTTCATTTATTCTAACAAAAACTAGTTTTTATCATGGATAATAATTGGTTATATATATGCTTGATTATTGAAAGTTTTATTTCTTTATGCTTTTCTAAAAGCGTTCGAAATGAATCACAAGATAAGGAACTGTTTGAACAACTTAATGAGATGCTATGGAGAGAAAAATTGAAGTGTAATCATGCATAAAAAACACAGCTTTGTTGTCACTGAAGTTGGAAAGTAACATAACTCAGATAGAATTAGGACGCGAGTAGTAAATTAGGGACCGTTCGAAATGAATCACAAGATAGGGAACTGTTTGAACAACTTAATGGGGAACTGTTTGAACAACTTAATGAGATGCTATGGAGTAAAAATTAGAAGCGTAATAATTCGTTCTCATATAATCCATATCCAAGCGGTTTATTTAACAAATCAACTAATTGATTCATAAATTTAATAAATTTTATCTTACAATCATAATTATTTGTGTCATAAAATAATGTTTATTATTCATAATTTATTAAATTAAGTTATTATCCAATATATTTAATTTGATTTTTGAAAGAATGAGATAGAATTTAAATAACTTTTTTTCATTTTTTTCAAATAAATGTTCCAATGTTTTTATTTTTAAACAAATAAATGTATTTTTTTTTATTAGAAGTTGAAGGATTCTAATTTGAATTCAACTTTTCTATAAGCTTTTATAGAGAAATTTGTGCAAACATGTTTCTAATAATAATCAGAATGATATCCAACCAAAATATCAATTAAATATTTATATGATACTATTTGTTAGAATTATTGTAGGAAAAAAATAAAAAGTTTTGGTCACCATTATTTTTGTTTTGATCTGACAGTAGATGGAATCCAATAACCTTTCCTGTAATTAGTTATCACATTTTTTTTCTCTAAAGTTTTCTCGAAAACTAGTGATCATAGTGAATGAACATCTAATCTAATATTTTTTTAAGTAAACTTAATGGTAACAACTAATTGATAAGATGAGTAGTAATGTAGGTGTAACTAAATACAATTTAAGAAAAATAACAAACAAATATTTTTTCAATAAATTCAAGAATGACCATACCATATTGAAAAGCAAATCAATCAATATTTAAAAATTAATATTTTTGACTTTCAAACACACAGTAACATATATCTTATATTTTTTCTACACAGTCACTTCACAAATGATGACGTGTTATAAGACATATTGAAACAAAATCAACATCTTAACCTTAAAAAATAACAGCCTAAAGAATTAGACTGACTTGATATTCTTGTTTGGATACCATATACATACTCAAGGGTCATGGCCTAAGCATATAAGTCTCAAAAGTTTCAAAGCCTAAAAAAAATTTAATATTCATATATTATTATAAAATACAAAAATATTTAATTTTAAAATTATACTATAACAAATTTAATTAAAAAATTAAAATATCTTAAGTAACTTTAAATTTATATTGATGTTATAATGATTTTAAATTTATATTGGTATTATAAATATTATTTAACAAATAATATTTTTGAAACTTTCGTATAATAAATTAATATATTTAATCCTAAGTATCAAAACTTTCTAATTTTTTTATTTATTTTCTATATTTCAATAGATTGACATTATTTCTTTATATGTTCTTTCATTATCTAACTCTCCCACTTATTTCCTTCCTTCCTTCCTCTTTCCTGTTGTTCTTTCATAATATTATTTTAATTTGTTTCCAATTTCATTTGTTTCATTATTTTATACCACGCATTTATGTGCATGTTCATACTGTGCATATATGCGCAAGTCTTTATATTTGAAAACTTGGAGTCCAAAGATTGACGAGGAAGAGTTTGTATTCACTTTTGATCTTAAATTATAAATATTTAATTTTAAAATTATACTAGAAAGATAAAAAATACTTTAGGAGACCTAAAGCAAATTAAAAAAATGAAGTTTTTTTTTAAAATTTTTAAAAAATTATTTTATACTGTGCATTTATGTACGTGTTCATACTGTGCATTTATGCACGAGTCTTTATGTGAAGACTTAGAGCATTAAGGAAGAATTTATGTTCACTTTTCCTCTTAAATTATAAAATTTTAAAATTATACTAGAAAGATAAACAGCTAGCTAATTATTTAAAAAGATCTCATTTTTTAAATTTGCTTTTGGCTCCTAAAATCTTGAGTCGCTACTATTCATATAAATACGAGCGAAAATCGAATATTGTTTATAAGCATGCTTCCCACACCTGTTTTAAATGATTTTTCTCCTCATGAAATATTTTACAAAACTTCACCAGATTTTAATCAATTAAAGGTGTTTAGATCTTTATGTTATGCTAGCACTTTGTTAACAAATATAAGTAAATTTGATCCAAGGACATCAAAATGTGTTTTTATTGGTTTTAAAAAGGGAATAAAAGGATATATTTTGTTGAATATTCAATCAAGAGAAATTTTTGTGTCTAGGGATGTTGTCTTCTATGAACATGTTTTTCCATATCAAAGGATTGAAGATACTAACAATAAAACTGACAGTCTAGACATTCATAATCAAAATCTTTTTACAGAATATCAACCTATTTTGAATCCGTCATCACAAGTCATTTTTACACCCTGTGATAATATTGAAAATAACGTTAATGATGACCATGAATCAGACATTCAGATCCCTAAAAAAGTTTGTTCCCATAGAAACCAAAACCCTGATGGGAATCATGAAACAACATAGTCCATTCGAATAAGTACCAGACCAAAAAGACCACCTGAGTATCTAAAGGATTATCATTGTAATCTCAATGTTTCCAATACATCTTCTAGAGTTAAATATCTTTTGAATTTTGTTTTGTCTTATGATAAATTATCATCATCTCAAAAACCTTTTGTTATGTCTATTTCTTTACATGTTAAGCTAAACACTTATTCTGAAGCTATGAAAATATGACTGTTGGAGGAAGGTTATACAGTGTGAGATATTTGTTTTGGAGTCAAATCAAACATGGGAGATTGTTTTTCTTCCCAAGAACAAAATTGTCGTAAGTTGCAAATGGATATTTAAAATAAAGTATAATGCTGATGAGACTGTTGAAAAACATAAAGCAAGATTAGTGGTGAAGGGATACATACAAACAGAGGGCATTGACAACCTTGAAACTTTTTCTCCAGTAGCAAAGATGACCACTATAAGGTTGTTTCTTTCTTTAGCCTCTATATATAACTGGGAGTTAAAACAGTTAGACATAAACAATGCCTTCTTACATGGAGAGTTGAAAGAAGATGTATACATGGTTGCTCTTCCTGGATTGACTTGTATTTAATCAGGACAAGTTTGTAAATTAAAAAAAGGGAGCTTTATATAGCCTTAGGCAAGCTGGCAGGGAGTGGTGTGCTAAATTGTCATCCTTTTTTATTTCTGTGAGATATACTCAATCTATGAATGATTATTCTTTATTTATTAATTCTTCTGAAGGATTTTTTACAACATTATTGGTATATGTGGATGATATAATTTTGGTAGGAAATGATAAAGAAGATATCGACCGAGTCAAAGAAGCTTTGGATAAGACATTCAAGATCAATGATCTTGGTGATTTAAGATATTTTCTTGGTTTTAAAGTAGCAAGAAGTAAGAAAGGGATAATGATGAATCAAAGGAAATATGTATTGGAATTGTGTTAGGTATTCAAGTGTGAGTCTAAGTCCCACATTGGGTAGGAATGAGAAAGTTGAGCAACATATAAGAAAGAAGAAGACCCACAAACCCAATGCCTTAAGGTTTTGGGTTGAAGGTAGCATCATTCCCTTATATGGGTTGGCTCTTGTCTCATTCTTGTTTGAGATCTCCCCGGTGTTTCCCCCTCGGATTCTCCCAACAAATTGTTAACAGATGCAGGTCTTTTAGGCTGCAAACCTGCAGTCACTCCTTTTAATGATGTTCATGCCTATAGAAGGTTGATTAGAAGGCTTATGTATCTCACTAATACCCGACCTGACATCATATTTTTTGTTCAACAACTTTCTTAATTTCTTGATAAGCCTACAATTGCTCACTATAATGCAGCAATTAGAGTTCTCAAATATATTAAAGGAGCTCTAAGTCTTGGTTTATTTTTTTTCTTCCAGCAGTTCTGCCCATCTCAAAGCTTTTTGTGATAGTGATTGAGACACCTATAGTGATTCAAGACGATCAGTAACTGACTTTAGTGTGTATCTAAGAAATTTCCTTATATCCTGAAAATTAAAGAAGCAAGGAACAATATCAAAAAGTTCCTGTGAAGCTGAATACAGGACAATAACCACTGTTACTTGTGAAATTCAATGGCTAGTCTATCTTCTTCGAGATTTGAAAGTTCCTTTTGAGCAACCATCTCTTTTATATTGTGATAATGACTCAGCAAGATATATTGCAGCTAATCCAGTCCAGTATTTTATGAACGCACCAAACATATAGAAATAGACTGTCACATTGTTAGAGAAAAATTAAAGAAGGGTCTCATCCATTTGCTTCCCATCTTCACTACAAATCAACTATCAATCATTTATACCAAAGTCTTAGGTTCTCAGTCTTTTAAGAATATTTGTTGCTCCCCAGCTTGCGGGAGGTTCAGAAGATATGAATATCAGGCTTATAGAAGTAAACTAATATCAATTATGTGATTTTGTCTTTATGATAGAATCAAATTATGATCAATTTTATTTATTTGTTTTTATGACATTATCAAATTGTAATCATTTTATTTTGTTTTCTTTATTTAGCTATACCTAGAATGGATACAGTACTTGTATATATACAGTTCTCTATTATAGAGAGAATATTTTCATTCTCATATCTTATCTTCATTTTTATTCATCTCTTTATTTTTCATAATAGTATCTTTATATAAATCAACACTAATTAAAATTTATAATGAAAACCAATATATATGTTACTGGACAAAATTCATTCATTGGTTGAAGAAAAACTTTGTATGACGCCACATTTATCTTCATTTCACTTTGTTTCAATGTAAAATTTTACCGTTAAAAGGTTAGAAGCTTAAAGTGCATGCACGGTACAACTGACATTGGAAATTGACACACTCAATATTATTGTAGATGACAAGCATAACATGTCTAAGAAGAGAAAATGTAGCTTCCATTAACTTTCAGAACCACCACCAATTCTTCTCCCATCCGTATCATCTGAATATATCAAAATACTGTGAATGTGTACGGAATGAACAAACAAATTTGACTCAGTTATTATTTTAATAATTTAATTTTTAATATTCTTTTAGTATTATACCGTACAAAATAACAAAAAGATGTATATTTTTTTAAAGTTTATACTTTTTAAGTTTATTTGATTTTATTTTTCATTGTAGTTCCTGCATTTTATATCACTAATTATTCTTATTATCCTTTACTTCATACATTTTTTAAAGGTATCATACTTTCTTTTTGTCTTTTTGTTTTTTTTCTTTATAATTGAGTTGTTTTATGAAAAAAAAAATGCATCTAGTAGAGTGATCCAAGTCAATTTCTTTTAACTACGGGTTAGATGTTTTTAACATGCTTGAAATAGGGCAGATTAATATATTTCGTTACTCCTAATCATAGTAAATCTAATTTGAACTTAGTGTTGTAAACATTTTCTGAAACATTATTATAATATGTACTTCAGAGTAACACTAAGATAATTCTTCTTTTCTTTCCAAATTTTAACTTTCTCTTTTTAATTATTTAATGGCAACAAAGTAAAACAAATAACAATTAATAACTAAAATGCAAAAAAACAGACCAGTAATCAAATTGTAAAGTTTTTCTTCTTTGATCTAGTTACACCTGGTTAAATAGATATTAAAATCTTTAAAATGGTCTTAAATAAAGTAGATAGATCAAGTTAAACTTTCAAAAAGTTATAAACTGATGAAATTTTATCACATGTTAGTAGGTTAGATTTGAGACTTGAAATTACACATCAAACCAAATAATCCAAAGATGAGAATGAACACCTTCTTAGAGTTTTGGAACACGCATTTGTAGTATAGATTGATTAGAAAAATAAAAATTTGGATGAAACTAAATATATATATTTTTTCATTTAAATTATACATTTATGTTACATGAGTGGTTAAACATTAATATTGAAAAAGAAAACAAAGTGTTATAGATACAATTAAATAAAATATTTTTAATATTTATATAATTTAAGACAATGACCATAATATGATAAATAAAGTCCTCATAATATGATAAATAAAGTCCTAAGTAGTTTTTTTTTTTAAATTTAATATTTTAACTATGTGTGACACGAGTCATTCAATACATCGGTCATGCAATCGATCATGCAATGTTTAATTTTATTTATATATTTTTTTTACCATAGATTTATATGAATTGAAGTTTGTGCTAGTATGTAGAATATACTTTTTCATTAATATGCGATTACATATATCTCTTTCTATTATATATTTAACTGTCAATCACGGGCGTGTCATCAAATAAATGCAGATCAGAAAAATACTAAGCCAACATGCATTGGTTGAACAGAAAGACAGCGCTGCTAAGTTGAATAACGGATCATCACCGTTTATATCTTCAATCTATGGCATTTAGGCACACAGAAGTACTGAACACATTGGTTGAACATTTCAGTAATACTTTTTTATTAACATTATATAGAGTTATAACATTACTAACATTTCATACCACATGCCGTCTCATCAGATAAATGCATCTATCACCGTTTACTTTTCTAATACTTGACATCTACCACCGTTTACTTCTCCAATCCACCATGACATATATGTATACAAAAGTACTGATCAATATGGTTGAACAAATTTCATGAATACAGTAATATTTTTATTAATATTATACAAAGTAATATTTTTCACTATATATTTTTTATTTCTTGAAGATTATGTTTGATAAGATTTGTATATTACTAACAGATGGACTTTAACTGAAGTGTGAAGTTTTTGAACCCATTATTTTTCTACTTTACAAAAGGAAAAAGAAAGCCCAATAACTTACATAAGGTTTAAGGTTGATTCCTGTGTCCGTTGAATGAAGAGACTTATTCTAATGTTTGTTTTCAATAAAAGGAGACAAAAAGACTAGTTTGTTAGATGTGATTACATACTTGTTGACCTATGTGTTATCTGAAATTACCAGCTTATGGGTGTGACCGACAACTTGATGACTTGACCAGTTGTCGGCTACCATATTCTCATATGGCCGTATAGTACAATAACTTTGTTAGTTTGATGTGGCCCATTTGACTAACTCTCACAAATTTATTTATGTATAGCATAGTATTTTAAAATTTTAGATGCTGCTTTTCTAAAGTCATCTTGATTTACTTAAAATATTATTATATAATATTAAAAGGATAATTTTAATTTCTATCAATTTAACTATCATAGCATCATTAATATTTAAATCTTTATTTATTGGATAGAAGTGGGATCCTCCCAACTAAATCTAAAAACAAAATTGTTTTAGAAATTTAATGTTACATTAAAAAATACAGTGACATGTAAAAAAGTTAAAATTGAATTTTTAATTGTAAAATAAAAAGATTGTATATACGATTCAAACATAGATAAGATCATAAAACAATAAGATTGTAAGGATCATCATAAAATCGTAAAAAGTATAATCATAATTCTTTTCAGAGTATTAATTATTTCAGCCAATTAAAAATTAAAAATATTTTTTATTATAATGTATGTACTTTTAGTTGAATTGAACGAGTTTCAATTAAAACAAAATAAAATAATTTTATTTCTTCTATAATATATTTCAAATACTTTCTTTTATTTGTAAACAATATATATTAAAAATTAAAATATAGATTTGTATTACAATTTTACTATTTATAATTTTATAAACTTAGTCTTGATTCTATGTATAATTTATCAAACACAATCAAACAAGTATTTATTTATTTATTTGTTAGAAAATGTAAAGGAATAATGTAGAATTTTATAAAAAAAAAATTATCAATATATATTTTGAATCATAACTATTATAATATTTAAAACAAATAATAAAAATATTAAATTCACGTTTATTCAGTAATATTTGTTATAATAAAATAAAATAATAATATTATTATTATTATTATTTTAATCTGACAGTAAAAATTACACTGACACTGATGCAATCGAAATCAGATATTCATATGAATACGAGGTGAACCAAATGCCATCCGTACAATTAGTTGGCATAATACGACACAAAATCGAATGTCGGCTACCTATCCTTAGTTATCGGAAATTTCACTCTTAATTCTTCGTACAATTAGTTATCGAGAATTCCACCTTCAATCTTTCTGAAAACTTGTGATGAGTAAAATGCTAGTTAAGTAAGAGAGTGGGTGATGTTCCGCACATTTACAAGAGAAAAGACAAAATATTACGCAGATGAAACGAAATGAATATAATGTCGTGCTTGAACTAAATGCATCTACCTAGCATTGCATGTGTAGAAAAAGCTAAATGAAACTACGTGGCATGCTTGAGCTGAGTGTCGCATGCATAGATAAAACGAAATGAAATGGTGAACCTTGCATGTATAGAAAAAAACTAAATCAATCTATGTGGCATGTTTGGACTGAACCTCATTGTATATTATCAATGCCACTAACTCAGGCATGTGAAAAAGCATGGCCCACGCGCTATAGCCTATGAGTCTACGCGTTATCAGAAAACACATTCTTCAATGCCATGCAAATATCAGGGTTCGTTCTTGGGAGATTCAATTTTAACCCATTCTTCATAAGTATTAATAATAGCACTGTGTTATGTCAGAAAAGAAGGTGAAAGTTCAATTTCTCCAAAAGCTGTACATAATAAACTGTGCCATTGTAGTCAATGCTGTATCGTAACAAACAAAAACAACAGGGTGAAGAATTTTTATTGGTAGCTATGGCGGTTGGTAAAAAAATTATAAAAGAACATAGGAAGGTGGGAAGTATTGTCACACACGAAATCCCTCCGCCAATAAGAATAACTTCTTTTATCAGAAACAGAGTTTAATAATTTAAAAATTGAAGGTAAAAAACTCTAATAAAAATTGTAATGTCAAATAGGTCAACAACAACAAAGCAATTAATATAGCAACCACAAAAATAAATAATTAACCTTAACAGTTAGGATGTGACTTTAACGAAAAAGGTGAGAATAAAAGGATGAGACTAAAATTATTTCAATTATTTGATTTTGTTTTAACTCCGATCAACCTGGTTATTCAACAAACTTTTCTTTTTGAATTGATAGATTTCAGATTCTTTAGTAGTTTTTTTTTTTTTTATAGTTTTTATTCACTGAAACATTCTTACAATCTTACA
>Ga0209700_103403_pt1 | contig 30574 bp, 18 predicted proteins | sample SiratroredBW_FD_187528 | JGI IMG/M metagenome (GOLD analysis project Ga0209700, IMG submission 187528) | Root nodule microbial communities of legume samples collected from California, USA - Siratro red BW (SPAdes) (version 2) | ecosystem: Host-associated > Plants > Roots > Nodule | place: USA...
CCCCCCACCACCATTAATCCAATGTAATTTATAAGGTTTAGGGTAGGGTAATAATTCAAGTTTTAATTTATCAACCATCCTAGCACTACAACAATTACAAAACGACCCGTTGTTAATGATGAGAGAACATACATTTTCAGAAATTTTGCATCTTGTGTGAAAGATGTTCTCTCGTTGTGACTCGGGTAGTGGGCTAGGTTGGCTGTTAAGGGAGTGTCTCTCCATCAATAATTCTCCCTTATGAGCATAAGCATTCTCCCCTCTTTCATTATCCGACCCCTCACTAGTGTTTTCATCATTTTTTTCCTCCTCACTACTATATAGGTCTTGGCCTCTCATCAAAATGGTTCTCATAGATGGACATTGAGATTGTATATGACCCCGACCTAAGAATTTAAAACACTTAATATCACTAGTTCTGCCAGAGGGTGTTAATTATTCTTTCTTTTTGGTATTTTCTTGAACTATGACTTTAGGAGGATTCTCTCTTGGTTTTTCTTTTAAAAACTTTCCCTCCCTCTTATAATCGGTCTTGGAGTAAGAGTTAGAATAAGAACTTTGATTTGTGCTTTTCCTCAAAACTTGTTGTTCCACTTTAATACAAATTTGCACTAAATCATGGAAATCCCTATAAGGGAGAAGTCTTACTCTATCTCTTATCTCTAGACTCAATCCACTCAAGAATCTAGCCACCGTTACATTTTCTTCTTCCCTAATTCCCGCCCTCATCATATACAACTCCATTTTCTGCCTATATTCTTCAATACTCATGTTCTTTTGATGAAGTCTATGGAGCTTATCCATGATTTCTCTATGATAGTATGAGGGAATATGTCTTCTTCTAAGTGCACTTTTAAGATCATTCCAATACACTATGGTTGGTTCATTGTGAAGACATCTATCCCTTACTAAGGCAGTCCACCAATGCAATGCATGTCCTTGAAAACTAAGAGTAACTAGTGGAACTTTCTTTTCTTTACTCACTTCATAACACTCAAACAATTGTTCCACCTTCATTTCCCAATCTAAAAATGTATCTATGTCATTAGTTTCATGAAAATGGGGAAGATCTACTCTAATCTCCTTGGATTTTCTCTCTCTTTTATGGTGGTGATAAGGGACAGGTTGGTAGTGTTTAGTTGCTCTTACACTATCCTACTCTGGTCTTTCATCCTCACTACTAGAATATTTTTTTGATGAACTAGCTTTGGATTTATACTTGTGATCCTTCTTCTTTAAGGTTTTAATTTTTTCCACCATAATAGCAAATTGTACATCAGTTTTGATTTTCATAACCCGAAGTTCTTCTAATATTTTATGAAAATCTGATGTATTGTCTTGCGACTCATTGCTACTAGGGTGGAAAGAATGTTTAAACATCTTAAATTTTGTGAAAAAATATTCTCAAGATAAGACAAACTAGTCTAGCACACTAGGGGGTCTCCCAAGAAAGTGAGGTGCGTCACTTGGACAACTTAAGTACCAAGACTTTCCTTAGCCAGAGCCTTGCCCAATGTACCCTTCCAATTGTTCTTACAATGAGATCACTAGGTCACAAACGAAGGTGACTCAAAGAAAACAAAACTAGTCGGTTTGCAAGATTGAAAGAAATTAAAGAAATAAAACCAATGCTTGGAAAACTTAAACTAGCCGAATCCTATGGTGAAGTTCTTGGGCACCAAGGACCTTAGAAACACTCCACCCTCTACACGTAATGCTTAAACTAGCCAAATCCTAAGGTGAAGTTCTTTGGCACCAAGGACCTTAGAAACACTTCACCGTCTACACATTTTGAATTATTCCACTAATGATAAGGAGTTTTGCAACTACAACCCAAATTAATACAATGAAAAATTGTTGCTGAAAAATTAAAACTTTCCTATACTATGCACTCCTTGTGTTGGTTCTTTGTCTCACTAGTGTATCACTCTTTGCTTTTGGTGTGTTTGTTCAAGGAGTTTTTCTGCACATGACTTTCATTTCTCATTGTGTATCATTCTCCAATAGTGCTTGAGAGTTTCACTCTTGATGTATTGGCCAATTCAACTCAAGTGCTTCACCAAAGTACTATTTCACCATCAGGCCACAAATACTAAGCAATAAAAGCTAATTTGAATAGCACAACTCAAAAGGATTATAAAATTGACAAACTCAAGGCATGCAAGTAAAAATTAACAAACAAGAAATTAAAGTTTTAGAAGGAAGTTTAGCACTCAAAGAGATGATCTAAGAATGGCTCTAGAGTAGATTACAAAAACAGCAAACAAACACTAGAGTTTCCAGTTTTGACAGCAGCTCTTGCATGATTTATTATTTTCTCTATAGTTCTCCTTTGTCTTAAAATTTTGACCACAACTCCACAATAGCACAAGGATCATCCACACAAAATTTCAGAAATTTAGGACCAGTACTGCCTTCACAATAAATCCAGAACATAGAGCTTTTTTCAGTTCAGAGTTTCAGTAATCTTCTGGTAGCAGTGTTTGTAAAATTTATCACGGTCCGAATTCTTGGAATTAGGTCATGAAATTTTTATCATATGTTCCCAACACATCACGCTCAAGTCATACAAATTTTGAGATCCAAAAGGTCACGGAGTTTTTCCCAGCCAATCAAAAACAGAGACGTTCGTACACTGTCTTCAGTAACTTAATCGACAGTGAGCATTCGGCTTTTACAATTTATCATTTTTTTTCTACAAATCGAATTAGAATGCGCCTTTTTCACAGTATCTTTTATACATCTCAAAGTAGCTTCACACAAATTTTCAATTACAAATACACAATACTCCGTTTCGAGTAAATTCGCAAAGTCCAGTGACCTTAATTAACAAATAACAGTGTAGGAAAATGAAACCTATGGATTCCAACGAAATTTAGAACAAACTACAAGACATATAGGATTGATATGACTCAAGGAAATTCACTAATGATCTAAGAGTGAATTAAAAGAACTCAAGATTGAAAACTTAAAAGGAACACAAATCACATTATGACACAAAACAGCAAACACATTTTGTTCACAAATTTCAGCAAACACAATTTGCATAAACCTACTCTACAAGTATTAACCTAAGGAGTTTATGACAATATGAAATCACACATGACTTTTACATATACTATGGATCATAAAAAAGAAAGCTAGGACACAATTGAACACTTTGAACTGATTAAAATCAACAAAGACTCAAACAAAACAAAAGATAGCTTGCGGCACACACAAGAACACCTAAACTCAAGAACATAACAATTAATCGGTACAAAACAATCAAGACATGTAAAAAATAGTGGTATACAACACGGACAAGCTAAAACAAAGTGAAAGGATCAAGAACTTAGCTCTTGAAGACCAAAGCTCTAGATACCAAATGATGGAGGAGCTCCTAGGTGCCTTAGCTTCTTGCGCATGCTTCAATGGAAGTTGAGCATGATGAAACCTTGAAGCACCGAATAGAAGAAGTGGATGAAACTCCTCATGATGCGAAAGCCATGGAAATACAAGGAAGGAAGCGCGCAAGGAGGTTGATGGTGAAGTAGATGGTGAAAGCCTTGAAGGAGGTTGGGCCAACTTTCAAGAGAGAGAGCTCCTAGCTTCTAAGAGAAGAAACTCAATGTGAAACTTGAGGCAATATGCTGAAAATTTGGAAACATATCATTACTCAAAATCAAGCTTACAATGAAGGTTCCTAAACCTCTTATTTATAAAAGAAGAAAAAGCTAGTAGCTTCTCTAGCAAGCTAAGGTAGCGTATATAAGAAGCTAGGGTTAGAAACCCTAGCTTGCCTTGCAAGCTACCTAAGTGGCGTATGGGAGAAGCTAGGGTTGGGAACCCTAACTTGCGCCACACATTAGGGTTAGGGTAACCTAACATGTGGAGCAAGCTACTCTTTCCTAAACTTGGCGCCATTGGATAGGCGCCACATGTTCAAATCCTATGCATCTAAAAAAAACCTAACCTAGGTGTCTTGTATAATTTCTACGACACCTAGGGTTATTTACAAAAACCAAATTTTCCTATTCTACTTTTCACAATTTTTACAAGAATCCTCAAAGCTCAAAATAATCAGCATTTTAATCTGCACTGGTGCCTCTGGCTCTTTGTTTGCTTCAAGGTGTTTGAGCATTGCTCTAGTGATTGAAACTTGCCTGAGCCCTCCTCCATCACAAGATCTATGGCCAGGCAAATAGAGGAGTAGTGAGGATCTAAGGCACAAAGGCACATCAAGATGCTTACAAATTTGACTCCTTGTTACTATTAAAATTGTATAAAGCCTTCTAATTTTAAAATATGAAAAATAGAACTAGAATAAAACATTAGGCGCATTAGGGTTAGGGTTTGCAGCTTAGGATACTTCCATTGCTTACATTCCACTTCACTGTAGTAGCTTCTTAAACTAGCTTCTGCAACATTCTTTGGAGCTAGTCTTCCATTTCCATTCGGTGCAAGTCTTCCTAAAGCTTCATCCACAAGCTTGAAGCACATATTGAAACAAAGCACCTAAAGGAGCTCTATCATATGGTCTCTCATATGTTTCAAATAGAAGATAACCATAAAATCCCAATGAAACACTAAGACAAGTAAAGAAAGAATAGAAAAAAATAAACTGCTTAATCTTAATATTTTACAAATGTTCATATTCGTTGTAGAAAACCTATTCTTACATATAAAAAACTAGGTACAAAAAATGTATTGTTAAACAAACTAAAACAAGTATTGAGCTCCAATCATCAAGGATCGTTTCATAGTACAAATGGATGAAAGATATTGCAAACTTTTTTTTAAAAAAGAGAGAAGAAAGAAAATTCAATATCAAATCATGAACATAGCTTCACCTTACTCACTGTCTAGCAAAAGAATGATGTCAAACTTCTATGTAATAGTTCCTATTATCAAACAATATGATACACTTAAAATTAAATTTAAACAGGTTAAATTTATCTGCAACAAGATTTCAATTAGCTAACAAAGAGTTATAGAAAGGAATCATGTATAAAAAAATTGAAATTACCTTAATATAAATTCCTAACAACAAAAATGCTACTAAGATTGACAAACTAAGCATAAAACAAAAGATTATTTTAGATTTCATAACGAATGAGAGATAGGATGAAATTAGGAATATGAATGATCTGTGCACAAAAGAATTATGATTAAATAGGATTTAAAATAAATACATGACAATATCAATACTGGTCTAGAAAAGATTTTGAAGTTAAATTAATACAAAATCTAAAGGTGAAATACCTTCCAGCTTATTAAAAGTACTATTTGGCATATATAAGGTGATAAGATTTTAAAAAGAAAGAAAAAAAACTATAACTGAAGACATTATGTCTATTGTATATGTTTAGAGCATCTTAGGTCTAACTGTGAAGAGACCATGGTATTTAAATGACTAGCCTGGATAATATGAATAATTATATATTTCAACACAAATCAAATTGTTACTTCATAAACAGTCACACTACATAAAACCATAAAGCAAGATGAAGTTCCAATGTTTCCTTCTATTTCCTACAAAATGAAAACAAAACTAAAAATTTCACCCAAACAACAAAAACTAAGAACAAAGCACATAACATACGTTACACCATTCATTATTTTTATTTTCACAAAATGCTCTATATCTAGCTTTCCAGTTCCATTAAAACATTTAATATAAGAAAGCTTATTACAATAAAATCTAATATATATCTAACATCAATGTTTACGTGAAATGCAACTAATCATTTGAAACATGACTTTTAAATGTACTCTAAACGTATAGAATTAAGACAAAAATCTATCATGATCTAGTTATAAGTTTGCACCCTCATCACTTTATCAAGATTCTTTTTCTTTTTTAATACTTTCATCTTCATTCATAAGAATCACCTTAACTCAAATACAACCATATTTAAGGATCACACTATCAAACATACAACTAGAAACATTTTGCCCACTTCTCAAGACTAAATTTCAACAAAATATACTTGTATAAGAAACCCAGTAAACCCACTACCCTCATGTCATCCTAAGGACGAAATGCTCTGATACCAAAAGTAAAAAACCTCCATATATTCGTAGGAATATTTCAAAATGTAGTTCTCTACATGAGATTTAATAAAAATATCTACATACAATCACAACATAAAATCAAATCAAATTTCTCGATTAGCTCATTGAGTAGTCACACCACCTGTAAAATCCTCTGGTAATGTGTAACAGATCATCTTAGATTTAAAATAGAACAAAAACCACACAAAAATAAGGGTAAGCTAGATGTTTAAAGAAATGTATATTTATAAATTAAATTTATCTCAACCAAACTATTAACACTACAGCTGTTATAGGATTTGATGAAGTAAACTTGGGTCAAGAATGAATATCATTTGGGATTGGTTTAGTCTTTAGAGTGTGTGTGTGAGTGGGTATGTCATTCGAAACCATGAGCGTACATTTTGATCCACTCGAAAGAACTTCAAAGATCCACTTGAAAAGGTTTTTAGGCCGAGTTCAAGAGGCGGGTGAAATGAACTTTCAAAGATTTTTTAAAAATATGGAAAGAATGATTGGAAAGAACCAATGTCCTTTATTAAAACAATCAATTAGGTTAATTTTGAAAGCACAACACAAAAACTATTAATTCAGTCACAAAGACAATCAATTGAAGATACTCACAGAACAGTACAACAAAGAAACAATCAATTGAAGGACGAAACAATTAATTGAATTTAGACAGATATGATAAAATGTCACAGAATCGAGAGCAAATCAAAAGAGGGTCAAGAGAGAGCAAGAACACTAAGAATTATACTAGTTCACTCTTCCTCAAGAGCTACATTCAATCTCTTTGCCAACAAGCAAATAAATTAACTCAAGAACCCACGTTCAATTAACATTCAACATAATACACTTGCACCGCCCCCCCAAGATACCCTCTGCACCCTACAGAAAAACACCTCTGAACCCTACAGAGAATATAAAACTAGTGCAGAACCCTACTACACTCCTACAATTGTAAAACTTATACAATTTGTAGTGTAATCAATCGCAAATACATGAAAATACAAAACCCGAATTGAATTATGCAAACAACAGTCTAATGATAAAAAACTAGTGCAGAAAAAACTTATCTCTAATGAACCAAAACTAGAGTAGCATGTTTTTCACCAATGGAGAGCTTCATGATCTATGATCTTGATCTATCTTGAAGTGAAAACTTAATTTTTCAAAGACCCACTAACTTCTCTTGAATGAACACTATTTTTTGTGCCTTAAGCTCTCTTAAAAAATGTAGTATATTAGTTATGTTTTTTTGAGAAAACAAGTCACACTATTTTATAAAGCAACCAATTTTAAAACTAACTTAATTGACTGAATTCAATCGATTGAAATCCAAAATCAATCGATTAATTTTTCTCAAAACAGATTTTTCATCAAATTGATTTTCAAAAAGTTGAACGTGTTACATTGTAAAAGAGATTTTTGAAAATGATTATGCCTCTGTCAAAACAGGTTTAAATATTTTAGTTATTGTAGTTTTTGAAGATCATCCCAATGGTTTAAAACATGCTTGCTCATGTTTAATAGACTATACCCACGCACAAAGCCTCAAAATGAAAGAACAAATGACTAAAAGCCAAGTCCTTGTAGTCGTATCTCTGAATGGCCACATCTTCGTATGGTCATATTTCAGTAGAACCGTACCTCTGAATGGTCGCATCTCCATATAGTCGTATCTCAGTATTGTCCTATCTTCGTATGGTCATATCTACGTATGGTTGTTTCTCCATATGGTCCTATCCATGTATGGTTGTATCTCCATATAGTCGTATCTCCATATGGCCGCATCTTCAAATGTCAAGTTGGCTGCATCCACTAGTAGAAAAAACACATTTTAAGGCGGGATATCATCGCGGTTAAGAAGGAACCACAATTAAAAACAACACGGTGACATTTTTGAAATTAAATACAATTATACCAGCGCGGTTGACGCGAGAACCGTGATGGTAAGCCACAAATAATTTAAAATTGAAAACTGCATGGAGATACCAACACAGTTCTGGAAACAACTGCATTGGTATCTGCAAAACAATTTTTAAATTATTTTGCAGGAGGATACGAATGCGGTTTCCACTAACAACCACGTTCGTATCCTCCTGTAAAATAATTTAAAAATTGTTTTGCAGGAGGATAGAAACACGGTTGTTAGTGGGAACTGCGTTTGTATCCCACATACAAATACACTTCCCACTAACAACCGCGTTTGTATCCCCCTTTTATAGGGTTCCCTCTCTTCCCCCCTCGCGTGCCCTCTGTTCTCTCACCCTCCTTTGCCATTTCCTTTTCTTCTTCTTCTTTCTCCTCTCTCGTAGTGCCCTCTCCCCCTCCTTCGCCATTCGCAGTGCCCTCTCCCCCGCCATTCGCCATTCACCATTCACAGTGCCATCTCCCGTTCCCTCGTAGCAACTTCTCTCACGTCTCTCTCTTTTTGACATTTCAACTTTTCTTTTCGCGGTTTTGCTTCCGTGGCCACCACCACCACATCGAAGTGCTTCAGCGGCCACCCCACCACCACTCAGACCCCCACCACCTATAAGAAGCCCATTTTCTTCTTCTACTGCCGCCACGCCCACCACCACTGAAGGTTATCTCTTTCTCTACCCTTATTCAATTTTTCCTGTTTGACTTCATTCTATATTTTTAGGTCTTTACCATTATTGTGCAGACTCTTCTCTACCATAGTTGTGCACACGCTGCCATTGTCTCTACTTTTCAAGTTCGTCCACTCAATGTTTGTATTTAATTAATTTACTTTGTTGGTGCTTTATATTAGTTTGTACACTAGGATGATGTTAGAGAGACCTAGATTATAGCACTGTGATTGTATCATGTTTATCATAACGAGTTGGTATTGAGTCCGAGGATGTTCGATCCCCGGCATTTTATGTTTTGTCTAATATTTATGTTTATCATGACGTGTTGGTATTGAGTCCGGGGATGTTCGATCCCCAAAATTTTATGTTTTGCCTAATTTATGTTTATCATGATGTGTTGGTACTGAGTTCGGGGATATTCGATCCCCGGCTTTTTTTATTTTCTATTATGTGTGGGTATGAGTCGGGGGATGTTCGATCCCCGACAATTTTAGGTTTCATTTGTGTTTTGTTTAATATGTATAATGTCTTTTTTGTAAAAGTAGTCATGGATCGAAGTTGGATAACTGCAAGTCGAATCAGTGATGAGTATGAGAATGGTGTTGAAGAGTTTTTACAATTTGCTAAGAGGAATGGAATAGGAGTAAATAACAAATATTATTGTCCATGTGTGAATTGTGTAAATGTGATAAGACAAGATATTGAGTTGATACAAGAGCATGTTCTGTGTGATGGTTTCTTGAAGAGCTATACAATATGGACTTGGCACGGTGAAGTTTTGGAGCAATATTCTAGCAAATCTACAACTGAATGTGAATATTCTAATGTATATTTTGAGGATTGCATGGAAGACATGATTCGTGATGTTGGAGAAGATAGTTTCCACCAAGCACATGTGTATGATTCATTGAAAGATGATTCAGTCACAGAATTGTATCCCGGTTGTTCTACTTTTTCCAGCTTGTCAAATGTATTGTGATTATTTAATATCAAGGCAAGAAATGGATGGACTGATAAAAGTTTCATCGAATTGCTATAACTGTTTCATCAAATACTTCCATAAGGTAATACATTGCCAAGCAGTCACTATGAGGCGAAGAAGATATTGTGTCAAATGGGTATTTTTATTCTTAATTAAACCTATTAAATTCATTGTAGACTTGTTTAACGAATTAACTTTGATGAAATTGTAGTGTAACAAACAAAAAGGAAGTTGGGAATGTGGCTATTACGTTATGCATTGGATGAAGACCATAGTCCAAGCCCATATCGCCGACTCTTGGGAACATGTATGAAAGTGTTCAAATTAGATAAAATTATGATGAGCATATGATGATAACTACTAACACAATTATTCTTTTTCAGATGTTCATAGATCCAGACCCAATTGAACACAAGTACATAGAAGATATTTGGACAGAATGGGTAACTTACTTCATTGAGAAGAGAAATGAAATCTTATAGTAAACTTGTAGTAAGTTGTAGTATATTGTAATAACTTTCTAGTATAATGTATCGTAATATTTGTCTAAGTTGTAGTATATTGTAACAACTTTCTAGTGCATGCATATATAGACTTATATAATGTTTGTGTCAATACTTAGAATTGTTGTGTTTGAGGAAACTTGAATTTTGAATTGAGTGTGTTGTATTGGAGATATTGGATTTTGAATTTTAAATTGAGCATGTGTTGAATTGGAGATATTGGATTTTGAATTTTGGCTTTGGTAACAGCAAATGAATTTTGGTTGTGTAGCATCAATTGAATTTTGGTATTGGGTAGCAGCGAATAGCTGCTGCCATTTAAAAAAAAAATTGGCACATACCAGCGCGGTTATAAAGGGAACCGCATTGGTATGTGTCAATTTTTTTTATTTTTGCACACTCTGAGCCATTTTTTAACGCCGTTTCTAAAGAACCGCGGTGGTATGTTATACTTTCCATCGCGGTTGTACAACTGCGTTTGTATCTTCAGTACTTTTTATCGCGGTTGAATCCATCGTGGTTACACAACTGCGCTTGTAAGCCTTATACAACCGTGATTAAATGTTTTTTTTCTACTAGTGATCCATATTGGTCGTATTGGTCACATTGGCCGCATTGGCCACATTGGCTACATTGGCTGAAAGCCAAGACCGTATGACCATATGTCCTAAAGACCATATCTCCAAAAGTCGAATCTCAATCACCATTGTCGCAACCGAGATCACGACGAGGCGATCAAAAAAATATATTATAGAAAAATATTTTGATAGAAATTGGAGTCGCCACCATAGATTATTATGGAAAACTATAGAAAAACCAAAAAATGAAATGTTTGCGAACCAGGTATGGATTTGAGAGTCGGTTACATGTGGTGAAGGTATTAATATCCCACAACGTCCGTCCTAAGACGGTACCTTTAAAGAAATGAGCAAAAATAAGTAGGGTTTTACAAAATGTTATTTTTCCCAAAAAATAGTAATTACAACAAATAAATAAATAAATATACTTACACAAAAAAAGCAAACAACAATAAGAACAAATAAACAAAGAATAAAAAAAGAAAAATATATTTTTGTTGGGCCCAACAAGGATTAACCTTGGTCCTACGTATTTCCATTCGAGATCGAAAATTAGGATTCACGTAGTTCTAATTGAAAATTGTTTGATTGAAAGTTGTTCTATTTTTTTGTTATTTTTAGAAATGTTTTATTTTTTATTTATTATTTTCTAGCAAATAATTGTATATTGTTATTATTTTTTTTGAAAACTTTCTTATTTTGTATTTTTTTTAGAAATGTTTCATATTCTTTTTTATTTTTGTAAAAAAAGAATGTGAATGATTATTAAAAGAGATTTGTATGTTTCTGTAGAAAAAGGGTTTAGGTTGAGTTCAAGAGAGGGGGTGAATTGAACTATTAAAAGCTTTCAAAAACTTTTCGCAAAAATACTGGAAAGTGTTAATGATTCAAATGAAGATTCTTTATCAATTTACTGATCAATGAAACTCTGATTAGCCCAGCAAAGATCAATATGTTTCAGAACAAATTCCAATATTCAGTTGATCAATCAATATCACAAACAGTTGCGGAAGCAATCAGTTGATTACAAAAACATGTTGATAAAGAGAATAAAATAAGTAGATAAACAGTAAACACAGTGGACAACAAATCAATCACTTAATACAACAGTTAAGGTAAAATACTGAGATTAAGAAACAACAATTTGAATCAAGAAAATATATTTTCAGAAATTTTATCAACCAAACTGTAATATCATAAAAGTATCAACACTTCAATATAACCAAAAATAAGTTCTAGTCAATTGTATAAAAGATATAGTAGTTTCAGAAAGATACAATAATATCAGTAGAAAGAACAATCAATTAAGCACGAAGAACAATTAATTGATTGAGCGATAACAGGAAAAATATGTGTTCAAGAAAAGAGAAAGAAAGATCAAGAACACAAAGATTTATACTGGTTCACCCTTCCTCAAGGGCCACGTCCAGTCCTTTGCCAACTAGCAAAGAGTTCCACTAATCAAGATCTCCAATATCAGTTTACAAATACACAAACACTTGCAACCCACAAGCAAACACTGCTCCCAGTAGCAAACAGCCTACTGAACCCTACAGTAGCTGTCTAACCAATAGAGAACCCTCTACACTAAACCTGTTACAATTACAACACTATGTAGCTTGTAACTCTATAAACTCAGTACAAGAAATGATCAAGAATACAACAGTGATTCTACTCAACAGATTACAAAATGTATTGAAATCAGAGTAGAACACTTAGCTCTGGATCAAGATCACTTTTACACAAGATCAATTCAGTAGTAAAGGTCCAAGATCAGTTTTCTTGATGAAAATCAATTGTCAAAATGATCACAAGATGTAAGCACGATTTCTCTCGAAAATTTCACTTCAGTTCGCTCAAAAAATGATTTTTTTGTCTTATTATTATGTGAAAAACACGTGCATGGTCATTATATAAGAAAACAAATTAGTTAATCGTTAAAAATTCAATCTGAGTCGATAATCCAATCAATTGAATTATCCAAAAAATTCATTAGGTTCAAATTCTGAAAACAGTTTACTAATTCCCTTTCTGAAATAGATGATCAAAATCTGAGTTATTATTTAATATTTTGAAAGTATGATTAAGAAAATTGATTTGGAGCTTACTTCGAATTACCAATTATGTAACATATGATTTTGAGCCAAAGACACAACACACACCCTAAGTCTAGGACCATCACTCCATCAAGCTCTATGAGTCTTCATGCACTTCGTGTTGCAAGAAAGAATCCATTAAAGACTTCATTCTTGTGTTGGTTTCATCAAATCATATTCAGCAACTCCTCGTGCTAACAATCTCCCCCAATTTGATGAAAGCAAACACATATGTGTTGTGTTGTATTGCTTCAACCTGTAACAACTGAACTCTAAAATAGCTTATTAGTAATCTGTAAATTTAACAGGTTCAGAAAAATACTTAAAATCAAACCGATTGAATTGAAACAATTAGATAAAATCCTTATCATTCTCAAACCAGTCCAGATCAGATTTTTTTGAAATCAACCATTGCTGCCCTATACTCCATTGTCTCGTTTATGATATCGAAGAAAAGAAATGAGACACTATTAGAAATAGAACCATGTTTGAACATAAAAACACATACTTCATATTTCATTTCATAATATATATCATACATTGGACAGACAGATTACTACAACTTTCAACAAACTAGATACCCATTAGAGCAACAAAGTTGGATAAACTAATAGAAAAACAACATAGCAGCAACAGATAAAACAGAAAATAAAAAACAACAAACTGAACCAGGAACAAACTATACCAGCAACACACCACCTACTAAACCAGACCTAGCAACACACAACCTAACACACCACCTACTTCTACCCCTTTGCATTCATCAAAGTGAGGGAAGAAGATTTCAGCAAGCTCAGTCGTCTGGAGTAAAGAACATGTGGCCTAGCTTGTTTTGAACATCCTCAAGAGATCCTTCAATGTTTTGGAACCTGGTTTCACAATATTAATAGTGGTTTCTCTCTTCTTCATGCATAGTATACACCTGTGTCATCATACGTTCCTCAAAACCAGCAAAGTAGTTCTCATACCCAGTGTGTGGAACATCATGTATAGGAACATCATAGCCTTCTGCAACAACACTTGTTCCACCATTATCATCTTCAATTGGTTGAGCATCAGAACTATCATAATCAGCTTTGCAAATCCAATGATCATCATTTACCTCTGTCAACCTGATCTTGTTCAGTGTCACTGCACTAATCTCATTTTGTGTTTTCGCTTGTTCCACCACTTCTTCTTCAGTATCAATCTCAAAATACTCAATAAATTGAGATATCAAAACAACATATGGAATTCTGTATTCCACTTTCTTCACCATCAGATAGTACATCACCATGAGATATTCTTCAGCTAAAACAGCATGATTAAATCTTCTCAGTGTTAACAGCCAGATCACGATGAACGCTAGGATGCGTGGAGTCACAGCCAGTCTACCCACTAAATAGCTCCTAGAGCTTGCTCTAAATTATGAAACATGCATCGTATGATTATAAACCAAGAGCAGAACTCACACTCACACACAACCTAAGTCTAGGACCAAAAGCTTCATCAAACTCCATAATTCTTCTTGTAGTATCCTTGATCCTCTAGACTTCATCGCTTGTTGATTTTATCAAATCCTCTAACAACTCTTGGTGCTAACAAGTTGTCCCTCTTTACTTAACTTTTACTGGATAATTTGAGAATCAATATTTTCGCATTATCAAGGTAAAAGATAAGTAATGACGAAAACACTATTTTTGTTCAGTTCGAAAATAAAATAAATGTATGAACAACGGCTCAGACCTTGCTTTGTAGGGATCACGATCCAAAAGACAACCAGACCTTGAACTGAGTTACGACTTTCACGGTCCAAAAGATTTAAGAAAGTAGCCAAGACCTTGCACTGCAAGGGATCATGGTCCAAGAGATATAAAAGAGTGGCCAAGACCTTACACTGTATGGGATCATGGTTCACAAGATGAAAAGATTGGTCGTGACCTTGCTTATGCAGGGGATCAAGCGCCAGGAAGATAAGAGGTTAGCAGTGACCTTGCTTCTCAATGGGATCACATACCCAAAGATAATTGTGACTTTGCTTCTGCAGAGAATCATAAACCAAATAATGGCTAAGACCTTGCTTCTGCATGGGATCATGGTTCACAAGATGAAAAGATTAGTCGTGACCTTGCTTTTATAGGGGATCAAGCGCCATGAAGATAAGAGGTTGGTAGCGACCTTACTTCTGCAGGGGATCACATACCTAAAAGGTGAAAAGGTTGGTCGTGACCTTGCTTGTGCAGTGGATCATAGACCTAAAAGATGGCCAAGACTTTCCTTCTGTAGGGAATCAAGCGCCAAAGAGATAAGAGGTTGGTAGTTACCTTGCTTCTGTAGGAGATCACATACCTAAAGATAATTATGACTTTGCTTCTGTAGGGAATGACAAACCAAAGAATGGCCAAGATCTTGCTTGTACAGGAGATCAAGGGCCAGAAAGATAAGAGGTTGGCAATGACCTTGCTTTTGTAGCGGATCACATATCCCAAAGGTGAAAAGGTTGGTCGTGACCTTACTTCTGCAGCAGATCACAGACCCAAAAGATGGCCAAGCCTTTTCTTGTGCAGGAAATCAAGCACCAAAAAGATAAGAGGTTGGTAGTGACCTTGCTTCTGTAGGGGATCACTTAAGGATAATTGTGACTTTTCCTTTACACGGAATCACAAACCAAAGAATGGCCAAGAGTTTGCTTCTGCAGGGGATCAAGATCTAGAAAGATAAGAGGTTGGCAATGACCTTGCTTCTGTAGGGGATCACATACCCAAAACGTGAAAAGGTTGGTCATGACGTTGCTTTTATAGTGGATCATAGACCCAAAAGATGGCCAAGACTTTGTTTCTGCACGGAATTAAGCGCCAAAAAGATAAGAGGTTGGTAGTGATCTTGCTTCTGCAGGGGATCACATACCTAAAAGATGAATTTTAATAAGATATGCACCAATTTTCAAATAAGAGTGCGAAATTTTTTTCAAGAAAAACTTTTCAAATAATTTTTTGAAATGATTTTGTATGATTTTTCATGTATGTACCAATGTTTCACAAAGGTTTTTTTTTTCAATGACTCTCAAAAGAGATTTCTTTTAATTTTTTTAACTTTGAATGATTTTCAATGTATGTTTGAGAAAAAAAAAATGCATATAGAATGCATGAAAATTTATTCTGAGAAAATGTAAAAGTGCATGAAATTTCCTTTTGAAAAAATGCATAAGTACACGAAAATTCATTTTGAGAAAATACATAAGTGCATGAAAATTATTTTTAGAAAATGTATGAGTGCATGAAAATTCATTTCGAGAAAATGCATAAGTACATGAGAATTATTTTTGGAAAAATGTATAAGTGCATTAAATTATATTTTAAAAAAAATGCATATATGAATGCTTAATTTTTCTGAAAAATGCACATATGCATGCATGAAATCTTTTTATTTTTGTGAACATGCGTGAAAGTTGTTTAGTTCTTCTGCTTTTGTTTAAATGCGTGGAGTAATGCATGATGGTTTATTTTTATTTTTGCTTGAATGAGAATGTATAAATGAATACACGAGATTTTCTTTTTGCAAATTTCAAAATGATTTTCAATGTGTACAAGTGTTTTTTTTTTTTCAAAACTTTTTTTTAAATATATTTTTCAAAAAATTTCAATGATTTTTAATGTTTCAAAAAGGATTCTTTTTCAATGATTTTTTTTGTTTTTTTTTTTCAAAAAGTATGTACAAAGTTTTCAAAAGAGAAGGTATGTACAAATTTATGTAAAGTCAAATGTTCCTTGCAATTACTAAATTCATTAGATACTGACTTCCATTTTTGACAATCCAATGACATTTGAAGCTAATGTCAACATGGTGTAATTATCAGCTTTTCATTTAAAAACACTACTTTAATGCATGGTTGAACTTATGGGTAAAGGATAAGTGTGAATGAGAACTAAAGGTATTTATAAGATATGTGGAATGCACAATCCTCGGAGAGGATTGCCCCATTTTTGGGTATGTTGGGCTGGCTATTTGAGATTTAGAAAAGTATGAATACTTTGGTTTGAATAAAACAACAGGGGAAACGTAAAAGACTGTCCTTGAAAGAGAAATAGGCTTTACCAAAATATACATGCAAACAACCTCAATTTGTATGTAAAAAGGGGAATAATGAGATTTGTTTGAAAGACAACTTATCTTGGTAAGGTGAAAAACGGGATAGCAAAGGGTACAAATGAAACCAAATTGTCGCAGTTTGTATGTATGATGAGTTATATGTGAGGGACGACAATTCTAATAAACATCTTTTTTCTTTTTCTTCATTTCTGTTTTTTCATTTTTTTCCAACACGTATTATCACTCACGTCCTCTTGTTACAAAGTTAAACTTTGTGAAAATCATAAGCAATCATTCATCAATCAATATGAACTTTATTGGGCTTGTAACATGGTTAGGGGTTACAGGGTTATGAAAAAAAAGATATAAAGGATCAAAAATTATTTCTTTGGTTTCATATTTTTAAACAAGGATCATCAACCAAATAATGTGTACACTCAAGGTCTTCTTCTATGAGCTATCCCTTTTCCTTCTTGTTTTCTCTCTTTTTTTTTTTTTTTACTCTTCTTTCCTTTCTTTTTCTTCTTTTTTCAATCTTGAGAAGCTTTTTGATGCACTTCTTCTTTGAAGAATGTTTTCCATTAGAATCTTGGGAATTTCTGATAATGTTCGTTTGTTGATGAATTAGGAGTTTTGACATATAAATTACTTATGAACTTCTTCTATTAAGACCTTAGACCGAGTTTCAACATGTTGATAATCCCTATTTAGGATATTTTGAATGAAATATTTATTTTTTGGCTCAAAGAGGGTGCAAAGGATTTGTAAAAGTGTTTAGGATGAAGAAACATGGCCATATATCATTTTGAATCATGATTGCCTAATTTTCAAAAAGATTAACAATGAAACAAAATTTGATGACTTCCAACACGTGTCCTTTTATTCTTTCCTTTTATTTTTTTCATGTCATGTTTTTTGCTTAGATCGCCCTTGCAGGTTTTCAATCTAAGGAACTTTTATGTTTTTCTTTTTTTGTGTTTTTTTCAATTCTTTACTTTTTTGGAATGCCCATGAAGAACAGAATTGGAGATTAATCTTTTTTCCGGCAATTAGAAACACAATATTTCTACCCTAGTGTAAGAACTCCTAAGTAGAGACAACCATAAGAGGAAATCTTCCCATTTGACTTCTTTTTTTTTAATTTTGGGAAGCTTGGTAATTTTTGGATTCTTGGAAACTTTGGGAAGGCCAAAAGGTAACAAGCACCATGTATGCAAATGTTTCCATGGAAAAGCCAATTGTTACCTTTATAAAACATTTTGTTTGAATGATCCCATTTTATTATTTATTCACAATCTCATTAATTCAATGATCAATAAGCAATGACACACCACATTTCTTTTTAAACATTTAATTAATTTTTTTTTTCAAAATTTTTCACATTTTTTCCTTTTTTTTTCTTTAATGCTCTTTTTGCACCACCCTTTTAAAATTACCATGGTGTACATTTTAATATGAAATGTGCAATTATTTGATTTTACAAGAATAAATAGGCAAGAAAAGAAAATATGAAAGCACGAATTTATTAAAGAAAATATAAACTAATATTATTATTGAAGTTGAAAAACATAAGTTTCTGAGCCAAAATGACTTTATTCAAAGGAAAACAACAAAGACACAGAAGACTAAATTTCATTATTGGTATACACAATAGGTAAATCTTTAAACTCCCAATTTTTTATTTGTGCATCAAGAAGACAGGGGTGCACAAGACTCAGCTCTTCGCCTTCAAGCATTTCTTTAATTGCTTTTACCAATCCCTAACTTTCTTCACTTATGATAGCATTTGTTGAAGGACCTGTGTGCCTTGATAAAGGATTCTTCTCAACGTTTGGTTTATTTTGTTGGAAAGTCAACCATCCTGCATCTAGCATCATAAAACTTAGAATAAGGGGGTTGTACAGGTTTCATCGGGCATATTGCCACCAAAGCATTTTGATGGAGACTAGGCAAGAGTTCTATGTATGACATTGGAATTGGAGTAAACTGAAATTTATCCTTTCTTTGAAATGAACTCTGACCCTGAGTCGGATTAGAACTTGATTCCCCTTCATTCTTCCAATTTGGATTATGTATCTGAGTATTCCGTTGATACCCAGGTGTTGCATTTGCAGTATAAGAAATACACAAAGGCTCAGGGTTTATAACAAGATGAAGGATAATAAATTCTGGTTGAGGCTACTTAGCCTTCACCTTCTTTCTTTTTACCATAATTGAACCCAATAGTCTTGCAAGTTGTGGACGAACCTCGTGCAATTTTACCAATTTTCAACCCAAGTTCAATTCTTTCTCCAATGATGACAATATCAACAAAGTTGGAAGAAACACTGCCCAACATATGTTCATGAAACGAGATTGTAAAGTACCCATGAACATGGTCACCAATTGTTTGTCATTCAATGGAGGTTCCACCTGTGTGGCTAATTCTCTCCATCTTTGAGCGTATTCCTTAAAAGTTTCAAAATTCTTTTTTAACATATTTTGAAGTTGCAGCCTATCAGGAGCCATATCAACATTATATTTATATTTTTTCAAGAATGCATCAGCTAATTCTTTCCATGAATGAATTCAATTTTGTTCCAAAATGCATATACCAACTTAGAGCAGTGTGTGCTAAGCTATCTTGGAATAACTGTATTAATAATTTTTCATTGCTAGCATGTCCCGCCATCTTTCTATAATACATAGTCAGATGATTCTTTGGACAAGAGGCACCTTTATACTTCTAAAATTCAAGTACTTTAAACTTGGGAGGAATTATGAGATCAGATACCAAATATAATGCTACAGCATCCCCAAATCCAAAACTACCTCCTCCTTCAATAGTTCTAAGCCTTTCTTCAAACAACTCCAACTTATTTTTGGCTTTCTCTTCATTATGAGACAATCCTTACAAAACACGAGGTTGAACAACAGGTTGTGTCCCTGTAAGGACTATGGGACTGCCAACATTTGCCCCTATTGGGTCAGCATTTGGTTGCATATTAACTAGTTCTTCCTGATTTGTAGGTATCCCTGAAGGATTCACAGTAATAAGTGGTAGTGGTTGTTCTTGTTCCGGGTGATCCTCATAAGGTGGAGTATAATTCGGAGGGAGACCATATGGAGGCCATCCAGTATGATTAACTCTAGTCCCTTGAGCAACATTGGTTCAGACCATTTCAATTTGTTGCGTCACAAGATTGGAAGGAGGACTTCATCATTTCTGACCAATGGAATATTTTTATGAGAAGGTATGAAATTCCATTTTGTGAAAATGTATGAATGAATGCCATGAGGCTAAATTTTTGTTATAATTTTTTGATATCAACATTTTTAAAAGAAATGCATAAGTGCAACGAGAGTGCATGAACATATGGATGAAATTTTATTGGAGAATTCTTATAAAAATGCATAAATGAATGCATGTATGAAATTCATATTATTCATTTTTGTTTATTGAATGCATGATGTTATGAAAATGCATACATGAAATCTATTTTCTTTTTCTTATTAAATGAATATATGTTTGAATATAATAAGATTTTAAAAAAGCATAAATGCATGAGGCTATAAGGATGCATGGATGAATGCATTGACTCTATTTGAAACAGTTTTTTTTTTTTTTTTTTTTGAGAATGCATGTATGCTATTTACATGAGAGTACATGAATGGTGCATGAAACATTAGATGAGAATGGATTTTATGAAATATGTATAGATATATGAAGTCATAGATGAATGTATGAATGAATGAATGAATCCCCTCTCTTTTTTCAATGATTGTGGATGATAATATATGGATAAATAAATAGATGCAACCCCTTTTCATATTTTTTATTTATTCTTGAAAAAAAATTAATGTATGAATGAATGAAACTCTATTTTATTTATTTATTTATTTTTGCAATATCATGAGAATGTATGGACGAATGAAATTCTATTTTTATTTTTATTTTTTTGCAAAAAAAAAATAGAAAATTCTAAATTAACAACTACAAATATTGTTTTTTTTTGCGAATAAATTAGTAAAAATGCAATTAAATAGTAATTATAAAAGTTGTGGAATATTCATGAAGAAATAGCATGAGTCTGAATTTATTGAGATGACTTTAATAGAGTTGTTTTCTAATTTTTATTTGTAATGTATGTGAGGAAAAATACTTAATGTTTTTTATTTTTATTTTCCAAAATCGTTTTATAGAAAAAAGAAAATATGCAATGTAGGTGAAGAAAAATGTTTAAGGTTTGTTTTATTATTTTTTCAAGTATTTTTTTAGGACATGATAGTATGTAATGCATGTTAGAAAAAGGATATTAATGTTACTTTTTTTAATTTTATTTCCCAAAATCATTTTTTTAGAAAAAGAAAATATGTAATACATGTGAGAAAAAATGTTTTGGGTTTCTTTTTTTCGTTATTTTTTCAAATAATTTTTTCAGGATAAGAAAGTATGTAATGCATGTGAGAAAAAATGTTTGATTTTTTTTTTTTTTACAACAATAATTATACAACAATAAGTATACAACAATAAGTGGACCATTTAGCTGCAAGAATTCTCCCTTATTGTCCTAAACAAGGTTTGACCTAATTGAGGTTAAGTTCTGGGCTTGTAAATGTGCTCACACAGGATAGATTTTCCCTAATTCCTATTAAAGGTCACTAGAGTTATGACTCCCTTTACCACACATTCATATCATTCAGTAATGACCTATCTATGGACATGATAGCAAAACGAACAGACTTTAGCTGAAGTTTTTGCAACAACCAGGTAAGGAAGTACATCCCTCAATCTTGTTACGAGACTCCTCTATTTATAAGCATCACAGACACGGGTATAGGGCCTTACTCATCATATACAAAGGTGTGTGTGAAGGAAGAAAAATGCATACCCAACCCCCACCTACAAAACAACCAGAAAAATTCTCAGGCATATATATATAACATGTCTTCTATCCTAGGGTTCAATATTTTAACAATACACAAGCATATACCACATACAAATATATACAAAAAATAAAAAACATTATATGTAAAAATAAACAATCCTAGAAAATAATAAATAATATATACAAAAATATAAATGACAACAAATATTATTTCCAAAAGTAATAAAAAGAAAAGGGAAAACTAAACATTAGCAAACCACACAAATTTTATTCATTCAATTAAATTGGCCTGACTCTCAAACATTGTGCCCAGTGGAGTCGTCATCTGTCGCAACCAGGATCACAACAGGGCGATCAAAAAATTATATTTCAAAAAAATATTTTAATAGAGATTGGAATCGCCACCATTGTTTATTATGGAAAGTATTAGCACCCCACAATGCTCATCTTAAGACGGTGCCTTTAATCAAATGAGCAGAAATAAGTGTGCTTTTACAAAATGTTATTTTTCCCAAAAAATAGTAATTATAACAAATAAATAAATAAATAAATAAATAAATATATATATATATATACACACAAAAAATGGAAACAATAGTAAGAACAAATAAACAAAGAAAAATATATACATTTTTTTATTTTTTTGGGCCCAACAAGGATTGACCTTGATCCTACGTATTTCCATTCGGGATGAAAAATCAGGATTCTCATAGTTCTAATTTGAAAAATGTTTGATTGAAAGTTGTTCTAATTTTTTTGTTATTTTTAGAAATGTTTTATTTTTTATTTATTATTTTCAAGAAAATAATTATATATTGTTATTAATTTTTTTTTTAAACTTTATTATTTTGTATGATTTTTAGAAGTGTTTCATATTTTTTTTATTTTTTAAAAAATGAGTGTGAATGGTTATTAAAACAGATTTGTTTCTAAGATTTAAAAAAAACAAAAATAGAATGAAATAAGATGAAATAAAGAAACTAATAAAATGTGCAAGGAGTAACGTCAGAATGCATGACAATGCAATTAGGTACATCTAATGTGTATATGAAAAAGAAGTTAACGTGGAAGGAGAGAGAAAAAAAAAACAAATGAAACAGTGGTTGTCGGTGGCGTGGAGGGCAGTGCCGTTTAAGAAAGGCAAAGAGTCGTGATTGGTGAAATGATGATTGTCATTGGTGGAAAAAGTGTCCATACTTGCGGCAGTTTTTCGAGATTAACGGTAACGGTGTGTAACACGCAGCGGGTGATGCCACTATTGTCACTGGCAGCATGAAACCCACGGCAGGGAACAACCTTTTATCTTGTGGTTGAGACCAATGGTGTTCGGCAAAGAGGTCAACCTTTTATCGTGTGACTTCCTATGAGGTCACTCAAAAGATGAATATTTTGTCAAATAAAACAATAAAACATGTTGTTCTCACTGAGCAACTTCTATACCTTTTTTATGTAAGGGAACACTCATGCGCACATCGTCCACTACTTCTGAACTTAAGAATTTGTCTCCTCATCTTGAAGAACTTCTAAAAGAGTTTGGCTATGTATTCCCTAATGAAGGTCTAACTGGACTAGCATCTTTTAGGGGGATAGAACACCAAAATGTTTCCGTTTTTGGTACCAGTATGCCCAACAAACCAACATATAACACTAATTTGGAAGAAACTAAGGCGATAAAGTCTCAAGTGCAGGATTTAGTGGATAAGGCTTGGGTTCAAAAGAGTCTTAGCCCTTATGCTGTGTTTGTCTTCTTGGTGCCTAAGAAAGATGGAAAATGGAGAATGTGTTGTAATTGACATGTAGTTAACAACATCACTATCAAATACAGACACCTAATTTCTAGCCTAGATGACATGCTTGATGTGTTACTTTGGTCAATCGTGTTTTCTAAACTTGATTTCAAGGAAAATTATCGCCAAATTCAAATTAAAGAGGGTGATGATTGGAAGACTGCCTTCAAAACCAAATTTGGACTATACAAATGGTTGGTGATGCCTTTTGGTCTTACTAACACACTTAGTACATTCGTGAGGCTTATGAATCATCTCCTTAGGGATTGCGTAGTAAAAGTTATAGTTGTATATTTTGATGATATTTTAGTGTACAGTCGTAGTGTAGAGTCTCATTCACAACATTTCCGGGAAGTTTTGTCAGTTCTCAGAAAAGATAAAATTGTTCACCAATGCGAATAAATGTACATTTTGTTTAGATAGTGTCATCTTGTTAGGGTTCATTATGAATAATAAAGGGGTCCATGTTAGGGTAGTCTTGAATGTTAACCACAAATCTTGGGACAAGTACCTTTCCATGTTGAATTTGCTAATAACAGGGTAGTCCAAAAAAATACCAAATAATCTCCCTTTGAGGTTGTATACGGTTTTAGAGCCTTGCTTAGGTCTTTGCAATTTTTCATGGAGGTATATATAGTAATGGTTGCGAACAAATTTCTTCCTCATTAGAGCCTTCATTTCTCTCCGTGTTTCTATTGGCCTCTCTATTTCACCTTGAATTAGTCCAATTGTCAGATCAATCATTTTGCAGATTGGCTAATTTATCATCTTGCTTATCCATTATCTCATATCTCCCAACACCATATTTAATCTCTCAAATTGTTGCTGCATTGTATTAAGAATGAAATCAAGGTTTGATGAGTTTTCAAAATTTCCATCTTTGTTCATCATTGTTTTTCTAACTTCAATTGCATGCTTTAATGTGCTTCTTGTCAGAAAATTGTTGTTGTGCACGTGATTTGAGATAGATGCAGTAGAAGAATTGTTGTTTGTAGTGGATTGGAGTGTTTGAGATGGAATTTCGAATGAAAAGGGTGTGAGGTTACACCAACGAACCTAGGAGGGAGCAAGAGAAAGTCTAGAAAATAGACTACTCTAAGAACAGATTTTGAATAAGAGTGAAGAGGCAAAAACTGGTAAACATTTCATTACTTATTCAAATCTAAAATTTTCAATTACACAAGTTTCTTATTTATAGACTGAAAGATGACTTGTCTTGCAAGTTTCTCAAAAACCCTCCAATAAGAGCTTGAGAAGTGGTTAGCCATGAGTGGAGAGGATCCTCTCCATTGGGAGAGTGCCATGTGACAAAGGTAGCTTGCAGCCCAAGCTTCAAATACTCTCTAATGAGAGGTGGGCAAGTGGCAAAAGAAGTTAGGAGAAGAAGCTCCCATGTGGTGCTTACTTGGAGTGGCATGTGGGGCCTTCTTGGACTCGTTTTTCCTAAGTGGCACTTTCAAAGGTGACCACCACTTTTTCTTATGGGTTTCAAGGCCAAAATCCTATTCTACTTGGCCCAAAATACGAGGCCCAAAATTCTATTATACTTTGCCCAAAATATAAGGCTCAAAATAAAATTTACACTACTCTATACAGTTTTACAACTCAAGGATGACGTTTTACACTCATATGTGCTCTCTATTTTTTGTTTTTTACTATTGTAATAAAAATTCATAACACTCTCTTGCCTTTTTTTGCTCTCTCAACCCTCTCTATAAGCTTTTAAAAGGTCTTACAACTCAGTCCAGAAAATCATCAAGCAGAATGATGCAATACTTTTTTGAACAAGGGTCTTAACTTTAAAATACAGAAACATTCTCGACAAACACAAAGTATGTTTTTTTCTTTCTTTTGAAGCACAAACATAGAATGATGTAGCAATTTTTTTTTTTACTATTTTTTTCTCTTACTTTTGATTTTTTTCTCTTTTTTCAGAAATTAAGTGAATAAGTGGATATAAATATTTCAAAATAGGATAACTAGTAAAACAATAGAAGATATAACCTGACTGCCTAGAACGAAGCTCTGATTACCAAATGATGTGAAGCCAGTTAGGATTAAACCACTGAACGCACAGCAAAGAGTATTTGAACTCCTCAAGATCCCTAGATATTAATTTTTAGGATGATCTACTCAGAACCTCTACCTTGTGAAACAGAGCAAAGACCATAAAGTATAAAGAAACGCCACAAGGTTGATCAGCCCTTGCGAACTCAAGAGAGATACTCTCACTTCTAAGATTTTAAGAATGAAAATCGTATTCCAAATATTTGCCCATGTTTATATGTGTATTTGACTTAAATAAACTTTGGTAAACTTCTAAACACTAACCCGATTCATCATTAGCCTATAAGCCTCCTAATTTGATTCTAACAACAACATTTTGACACCTATTCAGCTAAAAAATTAATTAAATGAATGTGAAAACGAAAAATACAATTTACAAAGTATGACTACTTTAACCCTTATGAAAAAAAGTAATCAAAATGCATCTGTCAACACCCGACTCCGTCCAGACAAATAAAATTATTTGTTAAGAAAATGAAAAAAAAATGTGTTCAATTAATTTAAAAAAATTGTATATATAAAAGAAAAAAAATTAATTAGTTAGAAAAATAAAATTAATTTTCTCTTAAAAAATTAAAATTAGTGCTTTAAATAGCCCACTAATTAACTAAAGAACAAAAGAAACAAAAACTAAAAAAAAAAAAGTCTCATTATTTTATTTCCAATTTGAGGGTTCTGATTTTATTTTTAACTTGAAGATTCTCAAATGTAGTCCAATTTGAGGATTCTAATTTTATTTTTTAATTTGAAAACTTTTGAATTTATTACAATGTGAGAGTTTAGATTTCAGTTTTTAATTTCAATTTGAGAATTCTAATTTTATTTCCAATTCAAAGTTTTTCAGATTTATTGCAACTTAAGGATTCAAATTGTATTTTACCATTTAAGGATTCTGATTTTATTTTCAATTTGAAGTTTTGCACCCTACTCCCACACTAGATATATATTCACCCATATACAAAGAAAGGAACACAAAAAAAATACATTCACATATTATCTCTTCCTCTGCGTCCCATCTTTGATTCCAATAGCCCCTCAGTCCAGCAAGGTTAAGGTTCCAACCAATAAACACTACCACCATATTTCATTCCATCATCCATTTCTTTTCTCATCCACCAGAAGCAATTCACAATCAAAAGCCATTAATAGAAGGTCATTGACAATAAAAGCCAATCAGAATCAAAGTGGAGACAAGTAGGTTACATAGGTATAGTTTCACTTGCATTCCATCTCTTACCCAATTTCAATTTCAGTATCATCATTCAAATAAAAAAAAGAAAAAAATTGCAACAATCGATGCTCTGACAACCCTTCGCATCATTATTTGCACGCTTCTTCTTTTATTTACATACCATGTTTTATTTACTCACACACTAGCTTATAAATATATATATATATACATATACATATATATATATACATATATATATATATATATACATATACATATATACATATATATATATACATATATATCTACAATAAAAACTGGGTTTGTGCATTTGGTTCAACATCTTTGTTAAATGTTTTGCAATATTTTATGAATACACCACCACGATATTTTTTTTTCTTTCCACATGTAATAATTAAAAAGAACTTTTTACATTACAAATTGCAAATAATTTAAGATACTTGTATGGTTGTACGCATCATCTAGTATTTAATTTTATCATTTAAAATATTTTCATATGATAAATAATAGTTTAGAATAATTGTTTTAGATATCAAGATGATTGCACGCGTTATGCGATAGAAACTTTGAAAATAATAAATATTTGGGTATTTGTAACATCGTCTGCATCATCTTATACTCAATACTTTCTTAAAAATTAAAAAAAAAATATATTTTTCCTCAAATAAATCGTTTACACTCTCTTTACTAAAGGTATGACTTGTCAAGAGTATCATGAATAGTCGATCGCATTATCTTAAACTTTAAAATTTTTAAAAATCCTAAAACATATTAAATTTCCAAAAATTAAAAAAATTAAACAATGAACACCTCAACAAACACTTTTCTTATCTAGAACTATGTAAATCATAATTTTCCATCATGGATGGAAATATGTAGGAGCAGCGTTGATCCTTGTCGGGCCCAAAATAAAAAACAATGTTTTCTTTGTTTCTACCTGCATTTTTATTTCTTGTTTGGGAAAAAATAAACATTCTAACACACCACACTCATTCTGCTCATTTGATTAAAGGTACCGTTTTAGGACAGACATTTTAGAGTGCTAATACCTTCTCTATACGTAACTAACTTTTGGACTCTAATCCGATTTCACTGCCTTATCTTTAGTTTTACCATAGTTCTCCATAATAAAATATGGTGGCGACTCCCTCTCTGTTTATTATTCTTTTTTTACAAAATGATTATTTTCTTTTGCCCTGTCGTGACCCCAATTGCTACAAACGGGGACTTCACTGACCCTCTAGAGAGTGAGGCCAAATTAATTAAATGATTAAAAATTATTGTGGTTTTCTAAATGTTTACATTTTCCCTTTTTTGTATATATGTTTTTTTTATTTTCCAACTTTTATGATTATTTCTGAAATATTGAACCCTAGGGTAGAAGACATGTTATACCTACTGAAAGTGTTATTCTGAAGTGCACAACAAAAGATCAATAAATTACAGATCAAAAACAATCAATTGAAACAACACATAGAACTGAAAATCAGCAAGAAACGGTTTACTGAAAAACACTGGTAATCAATTGAATAGAGTATACAATCCAAAACAACTCATAAACAATCAAGTCATAGCCAAAAACAATAAACAGTAGAAGCAATTAACTGAAATCAAAGTGTAAACCAACTCAATCAAGAAATAGTTAATTGATAAAAATAATCAATATATTGACTAAAACACACAAATCAGTCAATCAGTAAAAAGCACCAGAGTCAAATGCAGAAGCAATCAATTGAATAGAAACACATTATATTATTGCCCAGAAATAGTCAGATAAACAACAGTAACAATTATCTGAAAGTCACTCACACAAGAAAGCAATCCAAAATTAATAGACTGAAATAGAACTAATAATTGATTCAAGAAAACAAGTTTCCTAAAACACATTCAACTATACAAAAATTATAATTAACCTAAAACACTCAATAAAAATCAAGAACAAATACAGTCAATTGAACAGATATATTAAGCAGTTTCAGGGAACACAAAAATAACACCAGCAGAATGAACAATCAATTGAGCGCAATGAATAATTATTTCAACGAGCGATAGCAAATATGAAAAAGCATTCAAGAAGAGAGAAAGAGAGATCAACGGCTACATCCAGTCCTTTATCAAATATCAAAGAGTTCCACTAAAAGATCACTAAGATTATATCAATACAACACAAATACCCTTGCTCCCCGCAAGTCAACACTGTATCCCGCAACACACAACCTACTACACCCCACAGTAGCTGTAAAACAATGCAGAACCCTATTGCACAACCCAAATTACGAACCCTATGTAATATAGGTACCAAGCGCACAATTACAAATCATAAACCCTATGTAATTTGCAACCAAATCACTCACAATACAAGTGATATCAAATCAACACCAAAACAAAAGTACTTCTACACACAACAGATTACAATGGATAAAGAACAGTGTAGAGGACTTAGCTTTGGTGCAGAACCAAGAATAGGACGAAACCCATTCAAGGCAAAGCTCCAAGACTCAAGTTCTTGAGGTTTTCTTGTTTGGAAATCAAGTAGAATGTGTTCTCGTAGTTTGCGCATGTTTTTCTTTATTAGAAAATCACAATTGATCAATTAAATGTCTTGGGTATATTTTCGTATGTCACAAATCACGTGCTACCCTTTTATAAGAAAATTAATTTTTAAATCTGTCAAAAACTCAATCGATTGTTTCCAAGCATTCAATCGATTGATTTTTCTGTAACACAGAAAAAAAATCTAACAGATTGATTTCTAAAAAGACAATTAACTGATTTTACTTTCAAAATGTGTATTTCAAAATCTATTAACCTCATTTTAGATCCAACCAATTAATTATAAAAGCAAAGTGTTATGAGCTCTTTCCAAGTGCAATATCATACAACTCATGGTTTTGTACCAAAACCCACTCACAGACACCCAACCTAAGTTCTAGACCAAAACTCCATCAAGCTCCATGATGGCTTCAAGCAATCCACTTAGCAAGCTTTGATCCATGTTGACTTCATCAAATGAGATAGCAACCTCGGTGCTAACAATCTCCCACAATTTGATGAAGGCAATCAAGTGTGTGTTGAGTTGCGCTACACCTGACCTGCATAAACTGCATTAGTAGATTTCTACACTAATTGAAATCTAAAAACAATTGATTAAAAATATAATCATAGCAAGTTCAGAGAAAAAATAAGTTGATTGAACTCGAAAAATAACTAATTGTTTTTCTACAGTTTTCCAAACCAGATTAAACCAGCAACTTATAATTGCTCCCCCATAGTTTGATACTCCTTCAAAGCATAAAAAAATATTAAACACGACTACTCAAACCAAAGTTCATTATCATAATTGATTTCACAGTACATAACACATTACAAGCCAAACTTCATGATTAAAACCAAACCAACTACAACTCAAACCAGAGATTAGCAAAGTTGGATAAACCAGTAGTAATACATCAGCAGCAGGAGAAAAAAAATAACATAAGCAGAAAGACAACACACACAACGACATAAAGAAGCTCACTCTAGCATCCTAATGTAACACAACAAAACACATACTTCTCCCCCCATTGAATTCATCAAATGGAGGGGAAAGGACCAACTATGATATGCATGAAAACAACCTACTCTTTGGGTCCATAGAACATTTGACAAATCTTGTATTGAACATCTTTGTTAGCACCAGTGGACTGCTGCAGTGATTTGATGAATTCAACCAAGTGAAGATGCTCTAGATCATGTGAAGGATGGATGAAGATTTCTTGAAGTTTGAAGACTTGAGTCTAGGATCTAGAAATGTG